>ERZ507072.1254-NODE-1254-length-13049-cov-4.969140_pt1 | contig 13049 bp, 6 predicted proteins | sample MGYA00512864_ERZ507072 | MGnify/ENA metagenome assembly ERZ507072 | reverse complement strand
ACAGGCCAACCTTCGTGCCGACTGTGGTACCAGAGTTATCCACATCGAGGTTCGTCTTAGTCGCGGCATTGAGCAGCTGGTAGGTCGAACCATCGGAAGTGTTGAGAATCCACTTGGCAGCCGGGTCGGACTTAGCGGCCTCAACCGTTTCGTTGGAAAGCGCGTTCGTGCCATCCTTGGACACCAGCACCTTGCCTTCGGCGTTAGTAATCACATAAGCCTTGAGATCAGGGCGCTCGGAGTCGGCGGGCTGCTCGATCTGGGTAAAGGTCCAAGTCTGCTTCTTGGCGTTCTCGGCATCGGAAGCGACGTTGGCCAGGGACAGCGCGGAATCACCAGAAGTGGTATCAGCCACGGCCTTGCCGGACTGCTTACCAACGAGCTGGTAAGTGTCGCCGGTCTCGACGGCAGCATCCTTAGCGTAGCCGGTCACGCCAGTGAGCTGGATGGAGGCGATAGAACGGGCGGGCACAGTGACCGTAGCGGTCTTGGCAGCCTTGTCAATCATCACAGAGCCTTCAGCTTGCTTGACGTTGCTGGTCTTGGCGAAGACTTCCGGAGTGGCGGAATCGACACCCGCGTTCTTGTCTTCGGCAGAGGTTTCGGTGGTCAGGTAGAGCTCACCGTAAGCGTTGTCGGCAATCTCGCCGTACTTCGACAGGTCGATGACGAAGGTCTGGTCAGAGGTGCCGGAGTTGCGGTGGATGACGGTCTGTGTCTTGCCATCGTCGGAGGTGGCAGTCATGTTGTTGTCCTCATCGTTGTTGGCGATGACCTTGTCGCCCGCGTGGATGAAGTGGGTGATGGCCTTGACGCCGTTGTACTTGGCGTTTGCAATAACCGTGCACGGTTCAAGTCCATCGGTGGTACCGCCGTTGTTGTTCACGCGGCGCTCGGAGTAGAGCTTGCCGTCCATGCCAGCCACGGTGCAGTCGAAGTCGATGAGCACGGTGCCCCAGTTGGTGTTCTCACCGGCCGGATTCACATTCGAGCCCATCTGCATGTTGTAGAGGTCCTCGACCACCTGCCAGAAGGTGAAGTCCTTGGACTGCAGGCGGGTGACGTTGGAGCTGATCTTGCTCATCATGCCCAGCGCGTTGTCGAAACCGTACGGGTTGTAGGAGCCAGACTGCCAGGAGCCGTCCACCTCGCTCATCGACAGCTTCTTGCCGTCTGCCTGAGCGATATCGCGCGACTGCATCTGGTTGCTGTCGGAGTAGGCGTGAACGTTGTACTGGCCGATAAGGTCCTTGATCGCCTGCGGGTACTGGTTGTACGACTTGACGAAGTCGGCGGAGTTCGTGGCATCGGTGGCTGCGATGATGGTGTCATCATTGTCCTTGAGCGCCTCAGCGAGTGCGGTAATCGTCTGCTGCTGCTGGGCGTTGCTGACATGCATACCCTCCTGCGGCTTCTTCAGCGCGTTGGAGTATGGGGTGACGGACTTATCTTTGTCGGAGTAGTACTTATCCCAGTAGTTGTTAATGAGCTTGGTGTTGTCATCACTCTCATCGGTGTACTTCGAAGCCATGTCGCCCGGAGTGCCCCAGTAACTGGTCTCGGACTCGTTGAACGGCTCGACCGTGTCAACGTTTGCGCCAAGGCTTTCGAGGTGCTCGACGTTCTTGGCCATGTACTGAGCGAATTTCTCAGGGTTTGCAAGATTATTGCTACCGGAGTTGCGTCCACCAGTGGCGTAACCGCTGTTGGTCAGGAACCACGGAGCGGAGTTGGCGAAGGCCTCTACGTCGGTGATGTCAGGGTTATCGCCGGTGGCACCGCGCTCAATCCACCAGTCTTGGGCGGCGGACTTGGAGAAGTCATACTGGTTGTCGTCAGTCGGGTCGAATGCCGCAGCCAGCTTGTCTTTGTCGGCCTGCTTGGTGGTTACGCCATTGCCATACGTGCCGGAACCGGTGGCGTCATCTTTCCACGTGCCAGGCACGGCAGCGCCTTGGCGCATGAATGGGTAGCCGTAGGCAACATCGGAGGCATTGCCGCCGCCCACGTTGTAGCGGGCCATGTTCAGGTCCAGTCCTTCATCACCGAAGATGGACTGGTAGAACTGTTCGCGCAGCTGTTTGCCGTATTCCACAGCCTTAGCCTTGGAAGCGTCATCGCCGAGATTGGTGGTGATGGCCGATTCCTCGCCGAGGCTGCCGGTGGCGTTGGCGAACCAAGCCAGTGAGGTGCCCCAGCCATCGAAACTGTTGGCATACCACGGGTTCGGGGTCACGGTAATGGCATCGTTATCAGCCGCATACGCAGTGCCGGCAACCGCAAACGCCCCTCCTCCCACTAGTGTTGCCGCCGCAACCATTGCAGCAAGCGATTTGCTCAGTACCTTCATTGGTCTCCTTAGTGTTCCTGCTGTCCGCCTTATACCGGAAAAATCGGCCTTTGCTTCACTGAGCCGGCCTCTTTGCCTGATACATGACCTACGTCGACTCCTTCTTTCGGCGCAGCCAAAATGTTTACGCAAACATTTTGATATGAGCGATTTTATCACAAAACCGTCACCCAGCAAACAACTTCAGAGACCACAAACGACGCACAAAGTCATGAGCCATTCGAATTGCGCTGGCCCAATCGCTACGAATCATATTTGCCGTAGCCCTTAAGTGAATCCCACTGCATCGAGATATCGCGCCCGCTATCCCTTCCGATAACGCCGACCACGCGTGTTGCCTTCAGCAATCAGCTTTCCTTGCGCAACTAAACCGTTTAGGAATTTGCGGACTGTTCTGTTATCGAGCTCTGTTATCTTGGCGAGTTCAGGTACAGTCACATAGTCAACCTCTGTCAAGCGTCGATTCATCGCCGACAGCATCGCTGCCCGCGAATCAATTTCACCCGATGCGGTTGCATCTGCTTTCTTACCATCCACACGTTCCCCGCCAATGAGCCTCGCACCCTCTTCGGCATCTTTCTCAACTACAGATCTCACGCTAGCAAAACCAGAACCATCCACGGTCTTCAGCGCAGGAACAATAGGAATCGTCGCCTCGAATATGTCACCATCGCGGAACTCAGGCTCTCGCTCAGTATATTGCCGGGACGCTCTTATCAGATTCCGCAGTCCGCTACCCAGCTGCTCGGCTATGCCGGTCTGCACAAACACATTAGCGATAATCGGATTCTTTGGCATTGGCGTGAACTCGCCCAGCTTCATTCGACCTTCAAAGAATGAGCGCGAAGCATTAACCGTCCGGATGGATTCATTATCAATGGTGACACGCGCCACCACCGGACTGGAATACTCCCGATGCATGAGGCTGTTTGCCACCAATTCACGGGCGATCATCGTACGCGGGCTCACTCGCTTATCGCCCTTTAACACAAAGCGGTCAGGCAGATTCCGCTCAGTAAATTCACGGAGTTGCTCGTACGAATCGAACAAGTTGGTCCGCACCATAAGTCGGTCATCGTATCGGTCAATATTGTCTCGCCGAACCACGGCATCAGTAATATACGCTGGGCAAACCGAGGAAATGACTTCATCCTTGCCCAAGAGCAGCACTGCAGCAAGATTAAAGCCCTCTTCGCCGGTCGTGTAATCACGATCGTATAGCTTGGCGCTGCGGAACAGTTCTTCGTCAGACATAGTTCCCCAAGGGTGCCCAGCTCGCTGAGCGACCGCCAGCTGCCGCATTCGCGCAATCAGCTCAGGACGCAAATCAAACGGAGTCACGTAACGGAAAATTCGCCGTTCGGAATAGTAGTTCTGCTTGCGAATATACATTTGACTAATCTGGATATCGCTTTCGATGTGTGTATCCACATCAGCAATGCGATCAAACACTGCGCCCTTGAACCGCACAACCGAAGAACTCGGAGCTACCCAAATACGAACAATAATCCGTTCGTCGTACTCGATATGTTCCGTTTCCACCATTGGAGCCGGTTCGAACATCTTACGATTAGACACTACGTTGACAACGTTGCGCTCTATCTCACTAACGCGCTTAGAATCGACGCCGAGCACTTGACCGTCATCGTCAACGCCAAGATAAATGCTGCCACCAGAACGATTGGCGAATGAGCATACAGTCTCAAAAGTATCCGTATGAGGCAATTCGCTGCAGCGCTTGAACTCGACCATAGATGATTCACCGGCCTGCAGCACTTGCATAAGTTCATCCTGCGTCATCGCATTCCGCCCTTCATAGCGATAATTCATACATTAGGACATGGCACTTATCGTATTTTAGCATCTAATTAGTACATTAGGACATTGTTTTATGTCCTAATGTACTAATTAGGCGGCTAATTGTACTAATAATTGCACACTGATGTACTAATCCGATGATCGAATGCACTAATTGTCCGCGCAAATGCACTAATCGGATGACCGAATGTATCAATGAGACCTATAGGCAGCCGATTGGCTGACGATCAGCCCAGTCATTGGCTATCGGCCGCTAGCCAGTCAGCCGCCAACAGCCAACAGCCAACCAACTAATAGCCGCCAGCCAATCAGCCCGTCCAATCACTCCTTGTGTTCCAGTGCGGCCTTTAAATCGCGGCTACGGTAGCGTTCGCGCAGCATAGAGAATCCACCGAAGCCCACAAGCCACACCAGGCCGGCAATCGCGGAATTGCGCGTATCGTCCGCAAGGAACAACGTCAGGTAGATGAACACGAAGAACACGATTGCCACCGTATTGAGCACCTTCCAAGCGGGCATGACGAACCCGTCCGGAATGAAATCAGCGGAGCGACGGTACTTGCGGTGTGCCATCAGCGTCAGGATGTAGATGAACAGGAACACCGCGGAGCTGGCGGACGAGAACAGCACGAACGCTCCGGACACACCGGGGATGGCGTTGACGATCGGCGACAGCAGTATCAGCGCCGCGGACACCAGGATGGCGCGGGCCGGCACCTTGCGATCGGACACCTTGCCGAGCTTGTTCAGCATCGGGTTCGGCGACACCTCGGACAGCTGGTACAGGTGGCGGCCAGCCGAGTACAGCAGCGAGTTCAGCGCGGAAGATGCGGCGGCGATCACCACGAAGAACACCAGCGCAGACGCCCAATTCAGCCCGGCATACTGGAACACCATAATGAACGGGGATGCGAAGGAGCCGTCCTTGTTCGGCTTGAACGAGGTCCACGGCACGATGCACATGATGGCCACGAGCGCGCCCACATAGAAGATGAGCACGCGCACGATAATCTCGTTGATGGCCTTGGGCAGCACCTTGCGCGGATTCTTGGTCTCGGAGACGGTGACGCCCACGAATTCAATCATCTCGTAGGCGAAGAACACCATCTGGAAGCTCATGAGGAAGGCCATCCAACCGTTCGGCGCGAACGAGAAGTTGGCGAACAGGTTGTCGAATCCGGCGTGGCCGGCCGGGCTCACGTGGTCCACGCCGTGAATCTGCACGGCTGGGTAATGGTAGCCGATCACGATCATGACCACGGCGGTGGCGATCATCGCGCAAATCAGCGTGATCTTGATCATCGAGAACCAGAATTCCACCTCGCCGAACACCTTGACGGCAATCAGGTTGATGGAGACCAGCGACACCAGGAAACACAGCTCGATCAGCCATTTCCAATGGGTCAGGTCGATGCCGAACGTGTCGAAGAAGGTGATGAAGTACGTGGAGACGGCCGTGATCTCGGTCATGCCCAGCAGCACGAGCGCGGCCCAATACGTCCAGCCGGCGAAATGCCCCCACCCGTTGCCAAGGTAACGGGTGATGAAATTGATGAAGGTGTGCTGGCTGGGGTCACGGTACATCATTTCGCCGATGGCGCGCATCAGGAAGAACATGATGACACCGACCAGAATGTACACGAAGATGATCGAGGGGCCGGTTAGCGAGATTGACTTGCCCGAGCCCAGGAACAGGCCGGTGCCGATGGTGCCGCCAATGGCGATGAACTGTACGTGGCGATTGCTCAGGCCACGCTCCATCTCGTTGGTCTGGTCCAGGCTTTCGACAGACTTGAGTTTGCCCGTAGCCTGCTGTGTACCACCATTCACATTCGTATCGGCCATACTGATTTCATTTCTCTTCTCTGCCGCCCGATTGTTACGCACCAGACGCGATACTCGTTCAAAACAAGTTCAAACTGTATCACCGAAATATGTCACGAAAACCGCTCAGCTCAAGAATACATGCGATGATACTGTAAATATTCCGCCAAAAAGTTCAATTCATCAACACCAAATTGAACTTCTACCTCTATTCCACGGACTTGAGCGAGCTGACCGGGTCTACGCGATCGAGCACTGGGTTGGTGAACAGCTGCACCAGCAGCGCGAACGCCAGCGTCGCCACCACGGCAATCGCATAGCTGTACCAGTGCACTTCCACTTCGAAATACAGCGACGGCATATTCAACGCAGCAGTCAGTAATCCGCCTATCCACCTGCCAAGCGGCAGACCAACCACCACACCCATACCGGTCAATATCATCATCTCGCGGTTCACGTAGTTGTGCACCTCGCGGTCATAGAAGCCCAGCACCTTCAGTGTGGCCATCTCGCGGATGCGTTCGGACACGTTCGTATTGGCCAACGTAAACAGCACCACCAGCGCCAGGCCGCCGGCGAGCCCCACAATCAGCGCCACCACGGCACCCATCAAATCGAACTTAAACGTGGCGGCCAGATGCGCACAGCTCACGGCCTTGAGCACCGACGATTCCTCGCCCAACCGATCCGCATATTCGGCCTGTTCGGTCTCGGAACCTTTCAGCTTGGCGAGCATCGCGTTCCACGTCAAGGTCGAGGCAGTGCCATCTCCCGAAGCCGAAGACGTCACACCGTCGGCCGCAAACTTCTGGTCGTACAGTCGCTCACTGATGTACACATCAGAGCCGATGAGGTTGCGCGTCACCGCCGCAACCTTCACCTTGGCCCGCCCGCTGCCGCCATTGCTCAACGTGACGGTGTCGCCCGCATGAATATCCAACGAATTGGCTGCGGACTTCGCCACAATCACACCACTATCGTCCAGCGCTACAGTGCCGCCACCCGCTTTGCCGAAGATATTGGGCAGCTCGAACCACCCATCGTCACCGGCCTCTTCCAGCGTGACCATGTCGTTCAGTTTGTTCAACGAATTGTTGGGCACCGTCATCAGCTGCACGGTTTCGCTTTCCTGCGCCGCATTGCTCATCTCGCCGCTATCCACGCGCAGATTCAGCGTTTCGGTGGCCCGGCCATCTTGTGCCACCTGCTTGCGCATCGCGGCGGCGTCATCGTCATTGGCCACCACCATCAAGTCATACTGGTAGATCTGCTCATATTGTTTGACGCCAGTCGTGTCGACGGTGTCGTTAATCGCAAATCCGCAGATAATCAACGCTGTGCAACCGGCCACGCCGCCCACGGTCATAATCAAGCGCGACTTGAATCGGAAGATATTGCGCGCAGTGACTTTGCCGAGGAAGTTCAGCCGGCTCCATACCGGGCGAATCCGCTCCAGCAATATGCGAGCGCCCGCTTTCGGCGCCTTCGGGCGCATCAGCGCGGCGGGCGTGTGCCGTATCTCCTCGCGACAGGCGAGCGCGGTGGCCACGCCCACGCCGACCACGAACAGCACGATGCCGGCCGAACCGTACAGCCAGTCGTATTCGAGTCGCACACCGGGCAATATATACAGTCCCTCAATCACCACCAGCAGGAATGCCGGGATGCCAAGGAATCCGACCAGCAGACCGATGCCGCCGCCGACCAAGCAGGCGAGCAACGCGAACAGCAGATACCGGCTGGACACGGCGAGTCCGCCATAGCCGAGTCCAAGGTAGGTGCCGATAAGTCCGCGGTCTTCCTCGACCATGCGGGTCATGGTGGTCAGGCTCATGAGCACGGCGACCAGCAGGAACACAATCGGGAATGCGCGGCCGATGGATTCGATGGAACTGACGTCTGATTTGAGCGAGCTGAATCCGTCGATCGAAGCGCGCGTCTGCACATACCAACGTGCGTTGGCCACATCGTCGATGCGCCGTTGCTGCTTGGCGAATTCGCTTTCCGCTTCGCTTCGCTTCGCATCGAGTTCAGACTGCGCATCATCCAGTTTCGCCTTGCCGTCCGCGAGCTGTTGTTCGCCTTCTTCCAGCTGCCGCCCGCCTTCTTCGAGCTGCCGCTTGCCGCTGGCCAGTTGGGCGGCCTGCGCTTCAAGTTGCGCCGACCGGGTTTCGAGGGTTGCGGCATTCGCTTCGAGTTCCGCGGATTTGGTATTGAGCTGTGCCTCTCCTGCAGCCGCTTCCTGTTCCTTGGCGGTCAGTTGCGCGTTCTGCTGGTCCAAGGTGGATTGTGCGGGGGCAATGGTTTCGTTTAATGTGCGCTGCAAATCGGCTTTCTGCTGGGTCAGACTGTCTCGCTGCGTTTGCAGTTCCGTTTGCTTGGCGGCCAGCTGTTGCCGCAGCTCACTGATTGACGGCACTTCAGGCAGGGTAATGCCAAGGCGCGCGAGCAGTTGCTTGATGGCCTGCCATGTGGGTGAGTTGAGGTCGATATTCGGGTCAAGTTGCGCCAGTAGATTGTCGGCCTGTTGAATCATGGGCAGCATCTGATCAATTTGCGCCATGCCTTGGTCGATTTGGGTAATGCCCTGTTCGATTTTCGTGCGATTGGCGGTCAGTTCCGTTTGCGCCGCATCGAGCTGTTTGCGAGCCGAGGTGAGCTGCGTTTTGCCTGATTCGAGCTGGGTGCGCGCTTCGGCTATCTGCTGGCGACCTTGCGCGATCTGTTGACGGGCCGATGCAATCTGCGCACGTCCATCGGCGAGCTGCCGTTCGCCATCGGTAATGGTTGTCCTGTTGTTCTCCAATTCGGTACGGCTATCTTGCAATGTCGTTTCGTTGGCTTCCAGCTCGGCCCAGTTGTCGTCGATCTGCTTCTGGGCTTCGTCCAGCTGCTCGTTGGCCTCGTCTTGGGCATCGTCCAGTTTGCGCTGCGCGCTGGAGACGATCTGTTGACGACGGGCTTTCTGGCGTGTGGCCTGTATCTGATGTTCGATACGGTCGGCCACGGTTTTGACGGCTTCATCGTAGGCATCGGAAAACGTGTCAAAATCGGACGCACCAGTGACGGCAACCGATATCGCAGTGTATATATTGCCGGTCACGCCGTCGCTGGGTGCAAAGAACGTATAGTCCTCGGATGAGGTGGACCGGAAGGAGGTCATGCCCGAATAGCCGTCTGGATTGTTGAGGTCGCGCGGGTCGAGTACGACGCCGGTGATGGTGAGTTTCGTGGGGAACTGCGGGGATTGCTCGGCGTCGGCGTCCGTATTGGCGTCGTCAGTCTCCGTGGCCGCTACCGATATGACGGATGAAGAGGTGTCTTGTGGCGTCACAGTAATGGTGCCGCCAATCTTGAGTCCGCTATCGTTCAGGAATTGCTGCGTAACCGCCACTTCGCCGGCCTTGTTCGGCAGTTTGCCCTGCCGTATGTACGGCTGATCAAGCCCTTCGGTACCGATTTCCTGCATGGTCACGGTTTTCTTGGTGCCGTCCACCAACGTGGTCACCGTCTGAGAACGTTCGGGCTGCACGGTTTGCACACCGTCGATTCGGCGCAGTGCCGTTGCATCATCATCGGTCAGGCCGTATGTGGATAGCACCTGCAGGTCATGCAGTCCCTGCTGATCGTAAAAACGACCGGCCGCCAGAAAAGCATCGCGGCATCCGGCGTAGATGCCGGTCAGCACGGCCACGCCAAGCAGCGTGATGACGGCGATCGAGACGAACCTCTTCCAGCTGCGCAGCCAGCAACGCAACGTATCTTTGGCAGATACCGCAGAAACGCCCGCTCCTCGACCGCCGCTATCGTCGAGGTTCCGCCGTTTCACAGAATGTTTCACAGGTTGTTTCACGAATCGCCTCGCTTGTTTCACGGGGCGTTTCACAGAGTGTCTTGCAGTGAGCATCGCCAATCACCTACCATTCGATATCGGCGATGGGCCGCGGCGTTGCGTTGACCTCCTCGCTGGTCACCTTGCCGGAGCGGAAGCGAATCACTTTGTGAGCCATCGGTGCAAGCGCGGAATTATGCGTGATGATCATTACGGTCATGCCTTGTGTTTGGCAAATATCCTGCAGCAACTGCAGCACTTCCTTGCCGGTCTCGTAATCGAGCGCACCGGTCGGCTCATCGCACAACAACAGCTTCGGCTTTTTGGCAATCGCGCGGGCGATGGATACACGCTGTTGTTCGCCGCCGGACAGTTGCGCGGGGAAGTTGTCCATCCTCTCCCCCAGTCCGACTTTGCGCAGCGTTTCCCCTGGATCGAAATGGTCAGGGCAGATTTGCGAGGCGAGCTCCACGTTTTCGAGCGCGGTAAGGTTAGGCACCAGATTGTAGAACTGGAAGACGAAGCCGATATCGTTGCGCCGGTAGGTCACCAGTTCCTTTTTCCGCAGACCCGTAATATCGCGTCCGCCGACCACTACGCGGCCGGTTGTGGCGGTATCCATGCCGCCCAGAATGTTCAATGCCGTGGTTTTGCCGGCACCGGACTGCCCCAGAATCACGCTTAATTCGCCTTGTTCGGCGGTGAAGCTGGCCTCGTCGAGCGCGCGAATCACACTGCTGCCAGAAGGATATTCCTTGACCACATGGTCGAATTCGATATACGCCATCGCACACCTCCAACGCGCTCGTGGCAGCCACCTAGCCCCATAGGCCCCGCCAGAACTTCCTGCTATACTCAAGTAAAACAACACTGTGTCGGTTCTGCAACCAACAGTTGGATTGTGGGTTGTCGGAACTTGGGGAGAAGGCCATGTCCAAAGAATTGACGGAAAGCCGCCGCACCCGATACACACGGCTCGCCATGCAAGACGCGCTCGTCGAGCTGCTGCAGGACCAGCCGCTTGGGTCCATCACCGTCAAGGCATTGTGCGAGCGGGCGGACGTGAACCGTTCCACGTTCTATGCGCATTACACAAGCATTGAAGATCTACTGCACGATATCGAAGACGAGACCATGGCCTGGGTTACTGCCGCGCTCGACCAGTTGCTCGCGCAGCCTGATTCAGCCGGCATCGAGCACGTCATCGAACGTATCTGCCAATACATCGCCGACAATCGCAAGCATCTGCAGGTATTGATGAGCCCGAAAGCAGATATCGGCTTCCAACAGCAGCTACTGGGACTTATTTACAGCCGGCAGACAGTCGCCGAGCAGCTGCAGCCCGCCGCCAACGACCCGGTCGAGGCCCAAATGCGCATGCGCTTCGCCGTATCCGGCAGCATCGGCCTACTGCAATACTGGCTCGCCACCGACCTCGCAGCATCTCCGGAATCAGTGGCCCACACCATTTTCACCATGGGCATGCCCGTCTCGCAGTGAATTGGTGGGGATGGTTTGATAGGCCACTGCCGACTTTAGCTGTTTCGATCAAACGCGAATACCGGTATGGGCTGGCATCGGCATTCTTTGGCATTACGGCATGCCGCGCCTTACAATGACGAGCGTTGCGCATGGCGACCTCCCGCCGGTCATGCTAAAAATCAAAGAGACTCGAGAGAAGAGCACAATGAGTACTACTGACGCACCTAAGAAGTCGCGCGAAACCGACGATGTGCCGGTGCCGGCCACGCTGCGCAAGTCACTGAAGAACCGTCACATCCAGCTGATTGCACTGGGCGGCGCTATCGGAACCGGCCTGTTCTATGGTTCCAGCGAATCCATCGCGCTGGCCGGCCCCTCGATTCTGCTGGCCTACCTGATCGGCGGCCTCGCGATCTTCATGATCGTGCGCGCGCTGAGCGAGATGTCCGTCGAGGATCCGAAGGCGGGCGCGTTCAGCTACTATGCCACTCGCTACTGGTCCAAGCGCGCCGGCTTCATCTCCGGCTGGAACTACTGGTTCAACTACATCCTCGTCTCGATGGTGGAGCTGTCCGTGGTGGGCAAATTCGTAAACTACTGGTTCCCGGCGATTCCGACCTGGGTGTCGGCAGCCGTATTCCTAGTGGTCATCTGCGCCGCCAATCTGCTGGGCGTCTCCAAGTTCGGAGAGTTCGAGTTCTGGTTCGCCATCATCAAGATTGTGGCCGTGATTGCCATGATCGTCGGCGGCCTGGCCGTCATCATCTTCGCTCTGCCCACCGCATCCGGCATCAAAGCGAGCTTTGCCAACTGGTTCACCTTGGAAGGGGGCTTCTTCCCGAACGGTCTCATGGAGCAGACCAAAGACGGCACCTGGACCGGCCTGTTGATGGCGCTTGTCGTGGTGATGTTCAGCTTCGGCGGCACCGAGCTCATCGGCATCACCGCCGGCGAAACCGAGGACCCTCGTCGTACGATTCCCCGCGCCACCAATGACATTATCTGGCGAATTCTCGTGTTCTACATTGGCGCGCTCGGCGTAATCATGGCCGTCATACCGTGGAACACCATCGGCGGAGACGATGTTCCCAGCCCGTTCGTGCAAATCTTCGATTCCGTAGGCATCCACGCGGCCGCCGGCATCCTCAACTTCGTGTGCCTGACCGCTGTGATGAGCGTCTACAACTCCGGCCTGTACGCCAACTCCCGCATGCTGTACTCGCTGGCCAAGCAGGGCAATGCGCCCGCGTATCTGGGCAAGCTCAACGCCAAGGGCGTGCCGGTGACTGGCGTGCTGACGTCCGCCGTAATCACCGCTATCGCCGTGGTCGTGGTGTTCGTGTGGCCTGAGTTCGCGTTCAACTATCTGATGTCGATTGCCACCATCGCCGGCATCATCAACTGGACGATGATTATGTTCACCGAAATGAAGTTCCGTAAGGTGGTCGCCGCGGGCGGCGCTCCCGAGGATTCCGAGCTGGCCGGCAAGTCTGGCAAGGAAGCGCTCGACGCGATTCACTTCAAGCTGCCGTTCGCCAAAGTAACCCCGTGGGTGGTATTGGCGTTCCTGGCACTGGTCGTGGTGCTGATGTGCTTCTCCGCCAGCTACCGCGTCGCCGTCATCGCCGGCGTGATTTGGCTCGCCATCCTCTTCGCCGCCTACCAGATCACTCAGGCGAAGAGATAAGCCCATTACCATGTTTGGTAGGCCCCGATGGTCGGGGCCGGGTCGCCGGTTCCGGT
>ERZ507072.1241-NODE-1241-length-13135-cov-4.841284_pt1 | contig 13135 bp, 9 predicted proteins | sample MGYA00512864_ERZ507072 | MGnify/ENA metagenome assembly ERZ507072 | reverse complement strand
AAGTGCGCGCAGACACAAATCTCGCGATTGAAAAATTTTATTTTTCAATCTTTACTCCTTTTACTGCCATCGTGATTCGTCCCTGATTTTCATACGGAATTCTACATGAAACGATCTTTTTGAAATGCGCCAGAACATCCCGATCCGGGAAACAGCGGTCTTTTGTCAGAAATCAAAAGTGCCTGTCATTTTAGTGAATTTTATTACACATCGGAGACACAAGTCAAACGTCTCCTTCTGTTTCGCTCATTGTACCACACTCAAAACAGAATAGGAAGATTTTTTCCTTGATTCGCTCAAATAAATCAGATATGATGATATACAGAGAGCTACGAATGGCGCGTATGCCCCGACATCATCATTCCTTATTAAATAAAAAAGAAAGCAGGCAAATCAAATGACAAATCAGGAAAAAGCGCTGGAACTGCATGCGAAGCTGCAGGGAAACCTTGAACCCGTTTCCAAAACACCCGTCCGCACCCGTGAAGACCTTGCACTTGTCTATACTCCCGGCGTTGCGGAGCCTTGTAAGGTCATTGCAAAAGACCCGGCTGCCGCTTACACCTATACGATGAAAGCAAACACTGTAGCTGTTGTTTCCGACGGTTCCGCCGTACTGGGACTCGGCAATATCGGTCCGAAGGCCGCTATGCCCGTTATGGAAGGCAAGGCTGTCTTATTTAAAGAATTCGGCGGTGTCAACGCAGTTCCCATCTGCCTGGATACTCAGGACACGGAAGAGATCATCAAAGCTGTTACCTGGCTTGCTCCCGCTTTTGGCGGCATCAATCTGGAAGATATCAGTGCACCCCGCTGCTTCGAAATCGAAGAGCGCTTAAAAGAGACTCTGGATATCCCTGTTTTCCACGATGACCAGCACGGAACTGCTATTGTTGTACTCGCCGGCATCATCAATGCTTTAAAGGTAGTCGGTAAGAAAAAGGAAGACTGCCGCGTTGTTGTAAACGGCGCAGGAAGCGCAGGAGTTGCCATCACCCGCCTGCTGCTGACCTACGGCTTTTCCAATATCATTATGTGCGATAAATCCGGCATTCTCTGCGATGGCGCAGAGGGCTTAAACTGGATGCAGGAAAAGATGGTAAAACGCACCAATCTGGCTCACGAAACCGGTTCCCTTGCAGATGCTTTAAAGGGTGCTGATATTTTCGTCGGCGTTTCCGCTCCAGGTATTGTGACGGAAGAGATGGTAGCTTCCATGAATTCCGATGCTATTCTGTTTGCAATGGCTAACCCCGTTCCTGAGATCATGCCTGATCTCGCAAAAAAAGCAGGGGCACGCGTTGTCGGCACCGGACGCAGCGATTTCCCGAACCAGGTAAACAACGTTGTCGCATTCCCCGGCATCTTCCGCGGTGCTCTGGAAGGACATGCAAAACAGATCACCGATAAAATGAAGCTGGCTGCCGCTAATGCCATCGCAGCCCTCGTTTCTGACGAAGAATTAAACGAAAACAATATCATGCCAGAGGCATTCGATCCCAGAGTTGCGGACGTTGTTGCAGATGCAGTCAAGAAAAACATCCGCTGATCTCTGGCACCAGAAGCCCTACTATTCGCTGGACGCCTGGTGTAAAAATACATACGGACGGAAGCTTTACAAGGCTGCACTGGATATCGGCTGTACCTGTCCCAACCGGGATGGCACCCTCGATACAAGAGGCTGCATTTTCTGCTCTGCAGGCGGAAGCGGCGATTTTGCTGCTTCCCGGCAGCTTTCTGTAACAGATCAGTTAAATCAGGCCAAGGCACTTCTGTCCTCCAAATGGACACCGGAACCCGGCAAGCCGTCTCTGATCGCCTATTTTCAGGCATATACCAACACGTATGGCGATCCGGACAGACTGCTTTCCTGTTATGAAGAAGCACTTTCCTCCCCGGAGGTCGCAGGCATTTCCATTGCGACGCGCCCGGATTGTCTTTCCGATATCATTCTGGAGGGACTTGACCGCCTCCGGTTGCTGTATCCTGACCGGTTTATCTGGATCGAGCTTGGTCTGCAGTCCATTCATGACCACACTGCAGCAAGGATCCGCCGGGGATATCCGACCTCCGTATTTTATGATGCTGCAGCAAAGCTCCATGCCAGAAGGCTTCCCTTTATCGTCCATCTGATCCTCGGACTCCCCGGGGAAACCCGGCTTGACCTGCTGGAAAGCATCCGTGCCGTCAATCAGGTGCATCCCTTTGGTGTCAAGCTGCAGCTTCTCCATATTTTAAAGGGAACAGATCTTGCCCTGCTTTATGAAGCCGGAAAGCTTCCTGTACTGACACAGGAAGAATATCTCGATCTGCTGACAAGCTGTATCGCTGCACTTTCTCCGGATATCTGCCTCCACCGGGTCACCGGAGACGGTCCCCGCAAGCTTCTGATCGCGCCCCAGTGGAGTCTTTCGAAACGAAACGTCTTAAACGGGCTGCATGCCCTTATGAAACAACGAAATCTCAGACAAGGGGATAATTATGAACCAGGAACCTCTTACACTCTATAAACTGATCGTTCTTTATCTGCTCAACAAGGTATCCTTCCCACTCACAATGGCGCAGGTCAGCGATCTCATTCTGGAAAAAGAATATACCAGCTATCTGACACTGCAGCAGGTTATCAATGAGCTGGCGCAGGCCGGGCTGATCACTGCCAAAACACTGGTCAACCGCACCCATCTGCAGATCACGGAGGAGGGTCGCAATACCCTTTCCTATTTTGAGAACCGCATCAGTGACGCGATCAAGACAGACATCGGCGAATATCTCAAAAAAAATGAACTGGAAATGCGCAACGAATCTTCGATCCAGAGCAACTACTATAAGGCTGTCAACGGGGAATTCGAAACAGAGCTGACTGCAGTGGATAAGGACGTCAACCTGGTGACCATCCGCCTTACGGTTCCTACAGAAGAGCTCGCAATTTCCATTTGCGAAAACTGGCAAAAAAATAACAGGGAGATTTATCAGTATCTGACAACCGCCCTGTTTTAAAGTATGTTATTGCAGCATCTCCCGGATCACACTGCCATCTGTTTTTCCAAGGTCTATCTCCAAAAGTGCTGCCAATGTCGCGCCCTCATCCCAGAGCGCGATATTTTTTTCTACCCGGGCACCAGCTCTTACACTGCATCCCGACATTGCAAAAAAGGTCTGATAGTCTGCCTCACCCGGCAGATACCCGTGGGTCCCCTTCATGCCATGTGTGCAGTCTTTTTCTGCTGCCGTCAGCTGTTCCCATTCGTCCAGAAAAAACCATCCTTCCTTTGCTTCCAGCATCAGAAAGCAGTTTTCGTCTGCGCCCATGTTTGCTGCCTCTTCCCGGGTCAGAATCCTTTCGATTCCAAAATCCTCCCGTCCTTTCAGCGTCTCCAGCACTTTTCTTGTACGCTTTTGCACTTCTGCATTGTTTTCTACAGACGGATGCAGATAGATATAGCAGCTTCCGTCACAGTTTTTTGCATAGGCCTTCCAGCTTTTGATCCTGCCGTTGCGGACCGTCAGCAAGCCGGCTTTCCACAGTGCATGATTGACGAAGGCAACCTTGTCCACATCCTTCTGATAATGATCCCCCAGAAGCACGACCGTCGTGCTCTCCATCTCTCCGGTTTCCTCCAGTGCCCTTACAATCTCGCCCAGACGCTTATCGTGGCGCTTAAGAGCTTCTTTTGCCTCCTTACTCTCCACGCCATAGAGATGTCTGTTCGCATCCACATCCGTCAGATGCAGCAAAAACAGCTGCGGATTGTATTTGTAGATCGTATCCAGCGCGCATGCCTGAATAAAATTGTCCAGTTGGGGCTGTGCGATTCCGTTTCGCAACTGTCCGAAGCGTTTGTTCAGATCCAGCTGATAAAACAACGGACCGTTCGTCGCATTCATCAGGATCTGATTTTGCCATTTGCGTGTCACCATAATCTCCGGCACATAGTAGTCCATCCTGCTGCCTGCCGCAACAGGCCACAAAAGCCCGGCCGTCGTCATTCCCTTTTTCTTCGCTTCGTCATAAAGCGTCGTGCTGCGGATCCATTTGCGATGATAAAGCCAGTCCGGATCCTTCCGGTTGGGCTGGATTTTTGTGTTGTTCACAATCCCGTGATTTTTCGGCATCCGCCCTGTCACAATGGATGTATGGGCCGGATAGGTCAGGGACGGACACACACTGTTTACATGGCTGCACAGCGCCGCCTGTTCAAAAAAACGCTGAAAATTCGGCAGGGTCTGTAAATATTCCAGGTCCTTTGCTCCGACCGCATCAAAGGACACGATCATGACCCGCTTTGGTATCTGTTTCATTGCTCTGCTCCATCCTGCGGCTTTTGCTCTGTCTTAGCCGCTTCCCTGCGTATCCGCTGCATGTGCTCTTTGATTTTTACTTCATATCCCATCCCACCGGGCTGATAAAACTCTCTTCCGGACAGCTCATAAGGTAAATACTGCTGTCTGACATAGTGGTTTGGATAATCGTGTGCATATTTATAATCTTTTCCGTGTCCCAATTTTGCTGCTCCTTTATAATGGGCATCCTGCAAATGCACCGGAATCGCCAGATTTCCGGTTTCTTCCACCGTCTTCATTGCAGACGCAATGGCGTTGACCGCTGCGTTGCTTTTCGGCGCGCATGCAATGTAGGCAGCCGCCTGTGCCAGAATAATCTGCGCCTCCGGCATGCCCACCCGCTCTGCTGCCAGGGATGCAGAAACCGCTACCTGCAGCGCTGTCGGATCTGCATTGCCAACATCCTCCGACGCACAGATCATCATCCTGCGGGCGATAAATGTCACGCTTTCCCCGGCATACAGCATCCGCGCCAGATAATAAACCGCCGCATCCGGATCGGAGCCCCGCATACTCTTGATAAATGCCGAAATCGTATCGTAATGATTATCGCCTGTTTTGTCGTATTTTACTGCACGTTTTTGAATACATTCCTGGGCAACCTCCAGGGTCAGATGGATTTTTCCATCCTCTGAGCGCTGTGTCGTCATTACGCCAAGCTCTACTGCATTCAATGCCGCACGTGCATCTCCGCCTGCAATATCCGCCAGAAACTCCAGCGCATCCGGCTCTATCTGTGCCTGATAGGCACCCATTCCTCTCTGATCATAGACTGCCCGTCGGATCAGTTCTTCGATATCTTCCTTTGAAAGCGGCTTGAGCTCAAAAATAACCGAACGGGACAGCAGCGCTCCGTTTACCTCAAAATACGGATTTTCCGTCGTCGCACCGATCAGGATCAGGGTTCCATCCTCCACAAAGGGAAGCAGATAGTCCTGCTGACTCTTGTTGAACCGATGGATCTCATCAATGAACAGGATCGTCTTTTTTCCAAACATTCCACGGTTGTCCTTTGCCTTTGCGACAACCTCTTCCATATCCTTTTTGCCTGCCACAGTCGCATTGATCTGCATAAACTCCGCGCTGGTCGTATTCGCGATCACCCTCGCAAGAGTCGTTTTGCCCGTTCCGGGCGGTCCGTAAAAAATGATGGAGGAAAGCTTGTCCGCCTGAATCGCACGGTACAAAAGCTTGTCCTTTCCGATAATGTGCTGCTGCCCGACTACCTCATCCAGCGTCCGGGGCCGCAGCCTTGCCGCCAGCGGCGCTTCCTTTTCCTGATTGGTCTGTCTCATATAATCGAAAAGATCCATGTCCCCTTACTGCACCTCCACTTTCATGTTCGGCCACACCTTCTCAATCCGCTCGTCAGGGTAATTGATGTCAAAGAATGTGTCGATCACGCTCTTCTTTTCCGCCCGCACGGTTCCTGTGGTGTTTTCCGTGCCCGCGGCAGTCCCTGCGTCCGCGACGCTTTCCTCCTTCGCGGCGTTTTCTACGCCCGCGGCAGTCCCTGCGTCCGCACTGCTCTCCTGCACCACCGCGCTATCCTGCCGTTCCACATAGCGTACCATGGCGCCTGCTGAAATCACCGCATCGCAGCTCATCAGCACGATAACTGCCCAGGTCGCAATTTTTGCTCCAAGGGGCGGCAGCTTTTCGATCCATCCACTGATCGTCGGATAACAAATTTTTACCCAGACAACGGATAACAGCCCCCAGAAAATGCAATACAGCAGGTTGGTTCTCCCACCGATATTAAAGGGCATGTCACTGTAATCCCAGAATGTAGTCCCGAGAAAAATCTCTGTAAATACGCTGCACAGATATTCATATACGCCGCCCAGCACACTGCCCGCCAGGAAAATATAACGATCTTCTTTTCCGGCAAGCCGCTGCAATACAACTGTCAGAATGACCGCACCGAAGCCCCAGACAATACTGAAGGTGCCGTAAATTACGCTGGACCGGCTCATCCATACGCCTCCCGTCACCCTGCAGAACAGCGTTTCGATCAAATCTCCGAGAAATGCACAGATCATAAATACCCAGATCAGCTTATCCACACAGACGCCTCTTGCAAAGACATATCGTTCTGCCCGATCTGCCTCCTCCAGAGCTTCCATCTCCGGGTATGCACGGTTTAACCGCTTCCAGACTGCATGATAGATGTTGCCTCCAAGCTTTTGCTTGACTTCCTTTTGTTCCTGCAGAAGTCTCCCCTGGGTTTCCTTCAGCTCTGTCAGGCTCCTGCTTTTCCTGACTGCAATCAGAATCGACACCAGGTCGGCAACCATCAGCCCAAAGCCGACTATGTCTATGATCCGCAGCACAATTGTCGGAATCATCGAAAACAGGATAAAGACCGGAGGATGCAAAAGCAGCACCGCCGTCATCACAACTGCTGCCTTGATCAGCGAAAGGAGCACACTCTTTTTCTTCCCGCCAAACAGTGTCACATCCTCGTAATTCCACAAATGCTTTTTCCAGATTTTGGCTGCGATCCCTCCGGAAAAATATTCCACAACGGACACGACCATCCAAGTGGTCAGAAACTGCAGCAGCCATTTTGTCCCCTGCTCCGGCAGTAAAAGGATCAGAATATCCATCATTATGCCGTATTCCGGACAAAGGGGCAGACTGAAAAATCCGCGGTTGCAAAATCTTCTTTCTTTTACTGCAAAAAAGGCAACTTCCAGTGCCCATCCGATAAAGCTGTACAGCAGCAGATACACTGCCAGCTCTGTGTAGGTATATTGCATTCTTTCCACTCATTTCTGCGCACGCTTTTTGCGCATGTCGAGTTTGTGTCAAGTGCGCGCAGACACAAATCTCATGATTGAAACATTTTTTTCAATCTGTTTCCTCGTTATAAACATAAACCTGACCATGGATTACGAAGTAGGATTGTTGGAGTGCGCAGCACGGAACAATCCGCAGGCATCAAGGTCGGTGCAAAAGCTTCCACATTTGATTATAACAACTATTTTCCCTGCTGTACATGTTGGATTTCATCCAACTGTTCGATTTTATCCAACTGTGGATTTCAAGATACCAGCATTATTTCTTCGACTGTCACAAAGACATAGCCTTGGCTTTGCAGCTCATCCACAATAAAAAGTGCCGCCTCAATACTGGAAGCATATTCATCATGCAGCAGGATAATCGCATTTTCCCGCGCTTTGGACAAGATTCGCTTTTCAACATTGGTGCTGCTTTGACTGCACCAGTCCAGGGGATCGATCGTCCACAGCACCGGGAACATATTCAGCTCCTGTTCGAAGCCTTTGTCCCAGCTTCCATAGGGCGGACGGACAAAAATGGGTTCCGCTCCCGTTATCTCCTTCAATACCTCATTCGTGGAAATCAGCTCCTGTCGAAAGGCTTCCCGGTTATTGCTTGTCAGCTGAATATGACTATAGGTGTGGTTGCCGATCAGATGTCCCTCCTTCTGCATACGCAAAATCAGCTCCGGATATTTTTCTGCATTCTCCCCTGTAACAAAAAAACTGGCTTTTGCGCCCCGCTCTGCCAGGCCGTCCAAAAGTATTTTCGTATAGACCGGATGCGGGCCGTCATCAAAGGTAAGGGCGATCTTTTTTGGCTCTGCTGCATCGGATACGCCGCCAGAAGTCTGTATTGCCGCCTTTTCCTTCCCGTTTTTTTCCTCCCCTGTCAGCTGCCCTCCTGCAGCAGTTCCAAAAAGCAGCAATCCAACCAGAAAAAGTCCCAGTTGAATTGCTGCCCTTTCATTTCGTTTCTCTTTTTTATGTTCCATGGAAAACCGCCTTTTCCGGTTCCTTCTTTTTAATCTATGCAGCAGAAGCCCTCTATCATTCGGAAAGGACAGCGCAGCAGCGCCAAAACCTTATCTGTCTGCAGAAGAGCTACCGGATTTTGACGGTTCTCGTCCCCGGACTCAGCTCTGAAATTCCAGCTGCCGAAAGCTGTGCCTGAAATAGAGCACCTCCGCCACAGATGTAATCGCCCAGGAGAAAAAATAGAGGGAGTACAGCGCCGGAATCGTATGAATCCATACAAAAATGGTATACACCCAGATCACCCGGAACACGCAGGAGCCTAAAATAACGATGACCATCGGCACAATGCTCTTTCCGATTCCTCGGGAGGCTGCGATGCTGCAGTCCATAAACGCACTGATCATATAAGAAAATCCCATGATCTTCACACGCTGCATTCCGGCATCGATTACAGCAGGCTCCGTCGCAAACAGCGACAGAAACTGTCGTCCGAAAATCAGCAGGAGTCCGCCAAAGATCGCACCTGCCGCAAAGGAATAGGTCAGCCCGACGAGATAGCTCTTTTTCATCCGTTCCCGGTTGCCAGCGCCCCAGTTCTGTCCAATAAAGCTGGAACAGCCGGTATAAAACGCTGCCATAATATTAAAAATCAGCGTGTCCGCATTCGCTGCAGCCGCATTTCCGGACACCATCACCGCATCAAAGGAATTCACGCCGGACTGCACAAAAAGGTTTGCGATAGCAAAGATGGCATTCTGGATACCGGTGGGTATGCCAAGCACCAGGATTGCTTTTCCGCAGGCCGGATCCAGTCTGAGCTTCGAAGGGTGCAGCCCACAGTCGTCCGTCCGTCGCAGCAGATGAATCACGATCAGAAGTGCAGATAAATACTGTCCGATCACACTGGCGATGGCCACGCCCTCTGCTGCCATATGGCACACGATAACAAAAAACAGATTTAAAATAACGTTTACAATTCCTGCAATGGACAGATATACCAGCGGACGCTTCGTATCCCCAGTGGCGCTCAGAATACCGTTGCCGCAGTTATACAGTGCCATACCCGGCATGCCCAGTGCATAAATTTTCAGATACAAAACAGCACTGTCCATCAGTTCTTCTTTGGTATGCAGAATTCCAAGCAGTCCCTCTGCAAAGAAAAAACAGGCTGCACCCACAAGCAGACCGACGATCAGACAGATCACGAAGGCGGAATGCACGGTTTTGATCACGGATTCCTTGCGCCTTGCACCCAGCTCATGCGCCATCCGCACATTAACACCGCAGCCCATTCCGATCAGAAAGCCGGTAAACAGCGTAACCAGAAGCGTTGTCGAACCAACTGCCCCCAGCGCCCGGTAATCCGAAAATCGCCCTACCACCGCTACGTCACTCATATTAAACAGCACTTCCAGCACCTGGGAAAATACCAACGGGCAACTCAGGAAAAACAGGTTCTTCCAGATCGAACCTGTTGTCATTTCTATTGCTTTTGTTTTCTTCTCTCTCTCCATTCCCCTGTAAAAGCCTTTCTATCCACAGAATCTGCATCAATATGCGCTTTTTCAGGCCGTTTTTCGACCCGTATCTACCACAATACTCGCAGGAGTTGATTTTGTAAAGAGAAAAAGCACCCGGCAGGAGAAACCTCCTCCTGCCGAGTGCTTCTACAGTCTGCAGCTTTAAACGCTATGCTGCTTTTTCTTTGCGACCAGCTCGCCGTTTTCCACTGCGATCAGGATCGTGTCACCCATCTGTACCTGATCTGCCAGGATCAGCTTTGCAGACAGCGTTTCCACATATTTCTGGATATAACGCTTCAACGGACGCGCGCCATAAATCGGATCATATGCGTTGTCTACAATGAACTGCTCCGCATCCGGACTGAGTTCGATCGAAAGCTGCTTATCTTCCAGACGATGATTCAAGTCTGCGACAATCAGATTGATAATACCGCTGATGTTATCCTTCGTCAGAGGCTTGAACAGGATGATCTCATCCAGACGGTTCAGAAACTCCGGACGGAAGTGACCGCGCAAATCCTTCGTTACCAGCTCTTCTGCTTCCGGCTTAATCGTGCCATCCGCATCGATGCCATCCAGCAGATAGTTCGCGCCGATATTCGAGGTCATGATCAGAATCGTGTTCTTAAAGTCCACGGTCCTGCCCTGGGAATCCGTAATCCGGCCGTCATCCAGCACCTGCAGCAAAACATTGAAGACATCCGGATGTGCCTTTTCAATTTCATCGAACAGGACAACTGAGTAGGGCTTTCTGCGGACTGCTTCTGTCAGCTGACCGCCTTCTTCATAGCCAACGTATCCGGGAGGCGCTCCGATCAGACGGGACACAGAGTATTTCTCCATGTACTCACTCATATCGATCCGGACCATGTTGTTCTCATCATCAAACAGGGACGCCGCAAGCGCTTTTGCAAGCTCCGTCTTACCGACACCGGTAGGTCCAAGGAACAGGAACGAACCGATAGGCTTGGTCGGATCCTTGATACCTGCTTTGGAACGGATAATGGCATCCGTCACCTTCGTTACCGCTTCATCCTGACCGATGACTCTCTTATGCAATTCGTCATCCAGATGCAGCGTCTTATTCCGCTCACTTTCTGTCAGCTTTGCAACCGGAATACCTGTCCACCGGGAAATAATCCGGGCGATTTCTTCATCGGTTACCGCTTCGTGAACCAGGGAAAGGTCTTCCTTCTTTACTTTTTCTTCTTCCTGCTCCAGCTGTTTTTTCAGATCCGGCAGTTTGCCATAGGAAAGCTCTGCAGCTTTCTCCAGGTCGCCTTCGCGCTGTGCAATCTGAATTTCATTGTTGACCGCTTCGATCTCTTCTCTTAACTTGGAAAGGTTCTCTACGCTCTTCTTCTCGTTATCCCACTGCGCTTTGCGGTTGTTGTACTCGGACTTTAACTCCGCAAGCTCCTTTTGAAGTGCTTCCAGACGCTCCTTGCTCAGGGTGTCGTCTTCTTTTTTCAGCGCAGCCTCCTCAATTTCCATCTGCATGACCTTACGGCGCAGCTCGTCCAGCTCCGCAGGCATGGAGTCCATCTCGGTCTTGATCAGTGCGCACGCTTCATCCACCAGGTCGATCGCTTTATCCGGCAAAAACCGGTCAGAAATATAACGGTTAGACAAAACGGCGGCACTTACCAATGCATTATCCAGAATCTTTACGCCGTGATACACCTCATAACGATCCTTTAAGCCACGCAGAATGGAAATGGTATCCTCAACGGTAGGCTCATCCACCTGCACCGGCTGGAAACGACGTTCCAGAGCAGCATCCTTTTCAATATATTTGCGGTATTCATCCAGTGTCGTTGCACCGATACAATGCAGCTCGCCTCTCGCCAACATAGGCTTCAACATGTTGCCGGCATCCAGTGCACCGTCTGTTTTGCCCGCACCGACAATGGTATGCAGCTCATCAATAAACAGAATAATCTGTCCTTCGCTCTTCTTCACATCCTCCAGCACTGCCTTCAGACGCTCTTCGAATTCGCCCCGATACTTGGCACCTGCTACCAGTGCACCCATATCCAGTGCGAAGATCTTTTTATCCTTCAGCCCCTGGGGTACGTCGCCCCGCACGATTCTCTGTGCCAGTCCTTCGACAACGGCGGTCTTGCCGACGCCGGGTTCACCGATCAGAACCGGGTTGTTCTTCGTTTTTCTGGAAAGAATCCGAACCACGTTACGGATTTCATTATCCCTGCCGATGACCGGATCGAGCTTCTGGGCTCTCGCCTTTTCTACCAGATCCTGTCCATACTTCTCCAATGTATCATAAGTAGCCTCCGGATTGTCCGAAACGACTCTCTGATTGCCGCGCACCGTGGACAATGCCTGTAAAAAACGCTCCCGCGTGATGCCGTACTCGGTAAAGATCTGCTTGATCTCCTTATTCGGATACTGCAGCATGGACAAAAACAGATGCTCTACAGAAACATATTCATCTCCCATCTGTTTTGCTTCATCCTCGGCATGGATCAGCACCTGATTTAAGTCCTTGCCGATATAAACCTGACCGCCCTGCACCTTTACGCGCTTTGCCAGCGCCTGTTTGCTGCGGTCCACAAAATGCTCCTTCTGGATTTCCATCTTCTCGATCAGCTTTAAGATCAGGCTGTCTTCGATGGTCAGAAGGCTGTATAAAAGATGTTCTTCTTCGATCTCCTGATTGCCGTATTCATAGGCAAGCTTTTCACAGTTCTGCACTGCTTCTACGGATTTCTGGGTAAATTTGGAAATGTTCATACACAGCTCCCTCCTTACTCAATCTATCATGGTTTCGCCATTCGGCTCCTCTATTGGAACCTTCCGGCCGCTGTCGTTTGTTCTAGTGAAGCTATAACACTTCATCTGAATCCTACTATAACACCAGCTATTAGCCACGTCAAGAGGTGAGTGCTAATTATTTTGTGAAGATTGTGTGAATGTGTGAACTCTACAAGTCATGCTCCTGTCTGCATGCGGATTGCCAGCAGCTTCTGAATTTCCTCTCTGGTTGGCATTACACGCAGTGCTCCTATTTTTTCACGCACCATCTGTACTGCAAAGGGGATTCCCGTTTTAGGAATCCCCCTATCATTATCCATGCGTTTTCCAACTCCATGTAAGTTTTATCATGTGTTTTCTAAACCAGATCGTATTTCACCACATCGATTTTAGCTGCACCTTCCGCAAAGAATGAAATTCCTTTTGCCTCCTGCTCTGTAAATATGACAGCCGACATAACCTGCTCGCCATCATTAATAAATACTTCTGCGCTAAATCTATCCAAAATCACACGAAGCTTTAATTCATTGGCATCTCCATTTACCAGACATCTTCTCTGATGAACCAATGCTCGTTCGCTTCCCGAAAATTTTCTGTCAATTTTCAGGACAGACTCATCCGGGCGGAAGCACAATTCTGTATGAAACCTCTCATTCTGTGCAAAACGTAATGCGAATTTCTTATAGACATTTTCCTTATCTTCCGGACGTATCACAAGCTCCATATCTATCGTTC
>ERZ507072.1232-NODE-1232-length-13207-cov-7.017260_pt1 | contig 13207 bp, 7 predicted proteins | sample MGYA00512864_ERZ507072 | MGnify/ENA metagenome assembly ERZ507072 | reverse complement strand
AGCTCTTTTAGGGCGATGTCCTTCACATGGTAGCGGATGTCGAGGAACTCTTGCAGGTGCTTGTAAACGATACGGTACTTTTCCAGTGTACCTTTTGCTTTCATGCCTGCTTCCACCTGTTTCTCATAGTCCTCATTGTGACGACGGTACACCTGCATCAGCGTGTGGTAGCGGTGTTCCAGTCCGAGAAAAGCGTTCTTCACCTTCTCAGCCGTGACGAAGTTGTCACGTTCCATGATTTCCTGATAGTGCCTATTGATGCGCACCCGCATCTTGTCAAGCATACGGTTCGTTTCGAGTGCCGCCGCGCTTCTGCCTGTGACACGTCCACCTTTGGTGTCCCACAGTTTCGGATCGACTGTCAGCTTGCAGCTGAACTGCGTCTGGCTGCCGTCCACCGTGATGCGTCCCATGACGGGTACTGTCCCGTCCTTTTTCACTACCTGACGCTTGAGGTAATAGATTACTGAAAATGTACTCTTCATCGTCCTTAATTTTTTGGTTTCAAAATTAGTTGGTGAAGAGTCCGGTGTCGGTACGCAAAACGGGGAGGAACGGAGCAATCTTTTTCCGTAACCGAAATTTTTGCGTGAGTTATCGGTAACTCACTATTCCTTAACGTATTGTTTCGCTATCCGTACCCGTTTGTCGCATTTTCGGGCATGGTTACGAACAAGTAACGTTGCGGCGTCAGGATTTGGCTTCGGCAGGGATTGTAATGGCTTCACGAATTATCGCCACTTCAACTAAAACCCTTGTAACTCAATTCTATCACTATAACTTTCCGCATTTCACTTTTTTGTAGTAACTTTGTAACGATAAAATATTAAGTTTTGAATTTAGCAAAAATGGTATGAAGGGCTAATGGCACATAAATATGACGAGATGACGAGCGAAATGTACCTATGGTAAATTCAATTACATGATTCCGCTGTCAACTGCTCCATCCGGCTCACCCTTTTCTTAGGGATTTGCAATAATTACTATCAGATATTTCATCAGATTAATAGTACCACAGGATTGAGTGCTTAAGTAACTTCCACAGCGTTAATTCAAATAAAAAATCTTTTTTCCCCATATCTATTCAAAATATGACAAACAAAAATAAACTACTGAATGTATACAACGCGTCAGCTGGTGCTGGCAAAACCTATACACTGGCACGTGAATACATCACAAAAATGCTTGAAACAGACAGCCCCAACAACTTCACTCATATTCTTGCAGTAACTTTTACCAACAAAGCAACTGCTGAAATGAAAGACCGCATTTTGAAATACCTATTCGCCATAGCTTACCCTGATAGCAGAACTGGTAATGATGTAAACTTTCTGAATGATGTAAAGAAAAATATAAACATCACCGACGATGAGATTGAACAACGCGCTAAAAAAAGTTTGAGCGCTATTATGCTAAACTATGATCGTTTCAAGGTTGAAACGATTGACTCTTTCTTTCAATCATTGCTCACCAGTTTGGCCTACGAACTGGGGTTAACCCGTGGCTTTAAAGTTGAACTTGACGATAAAGAGCTCATTGATTGTGCCGTTGACCACCTTTTGCTTTCATTAGGTTCAAATAATAATCAGGCCTTACGAAAAAAGGTGTATGACTACCTTGATTGCAATATGGATGAAAAAGAAGATTGGAAGATTGCACGCGAACTTAAGAAATTTGCTAATAAATACCTGCTTAAAGACAAGGTAGTTAACAACCTTGTAGAACTTGAAAGATACACAGATACGTCAGAAACTGATCATATAAAAGAATTACGTGGTAAATTAAATGCAGAGATAACTCACTACAAAAAGCAGCGAGAGCAAAGCATAAAGAATGTGTTTGACAAACACTTTATGAATAATGAGTACAATTTTAGTAATGAAGAAATTATACAGAAACTGCGTAATGAATTAGAAAGCCAAAGAGATTATATCAAAAATGGATCAAGAACAATCAATTCGATTATAAAGTATGTAAATGAAATATTGGATGGCACTATATTCAAATCATATGCCCCCAATAAAACCATCCCATCATTTATAGAGGATAAGAATGCACTTTCTAAAAAAGGAGTCAATGAGGATATAATGGAGAGATTACATTCCTTGATGTGTGACCTCGAAGATGTGCGCATCACCTATTCTGATTCCATTCGCTACAACACCTCTCAAATCACTTTAAATAGCCTAAATGCCCTAAGCTTACTAAGTGCAATTGAGAAGGAAATGAAAGCATTGTCAGCAGACAGCAACACCTTTTTGCTGACAGAAACGCCCCACCTATTTTACAGTCTTGTTAAGGATGAAGATGTACCCTTTGTGTTCGAACGCCTGGGAACAACCTTGCAACACATAATGATTGACGAATTTCAAGATACCTCACGCAAACAATTTGATAATTTCAAAAAGTTGTTGAGTGAGTTAATGTCAAATGGGAATGATTGCATGCTCGTAGGAGACATTAAGCAAAGCATCTATCGTTGGAGAGGAGGAGATTGGAACATACTACATAATATCGAAGATGAATTTAAACGCAATAACCTCTCAAATAGTGTGCAGTTAAACCCACTTACAACGAACTACCGTAGCCACGAACTAATTATACGATTTAACAACGCATTCTTTGTCAACGCTGCTCACTATATTGACTGTAAAATAGCAGGAGCTACTCACATAGAAAATGTTATTGAGCATTCTGATTGGGACTGTTATCCACTTGACGATACTCAAGGCCATGAGCCTCAACTTATGCAAAAAATCGTGGATTCTGCCAATGAATCAATCGTAATACCCAAAGGCAGAGTCTGTATGAAAGAGATATATAAAACGGTAGAACAAATACCTAAGCATACCGATGGTTGTGGTTATATACGTGTTGAACTTGTAAAAAACACCCAGCGCAATAGCGTATATCAGAGTGAAATCATGGACAAAATGTATCAAGAAATAACACAGTTGATTAAACAAGGTGTACACTGTAATGACATAGCCATCTTGGTACGCAGAAATAAAGAAGGCGAAATGATTATTAAACATTTTGCCCAGATTGAAAGTAACCTATCTAACAACCAGCACATACCTCTTACTACAGCTGAAGCGTTTATGTATAGTTCTTCTCCGCTTATCACGTCGGTGATGCATGCCATTCAACTCGCTGTAAGCATGCATAACTACCACCAACAAGAAACTAACAAAGAGAGCAAAAGTGATGCTTCAACTGAAAAGGTATTTACACCTATATATGAGCAACTTCTACGTAAAGATTATAGTTCAATTCTACTGCACGATTTAAAAGACGAAGCCTTACAAGAAAGATATATAGCACAACTTGAAAATTTCATTCAAACCATAAAGACTGAAGATTTCTTTACCTTTTGGCAAGAGGCTCCACTCTATGAGTTTGTACAACACGTAGTGCAATCTCTTCATTTATATGCGCTTGATGAAGATGCTCACTTAAAGCAAGCTGCTTACCTATATAGCTTCATGGACGATGTGATAGCTTTTGTTGATGATCAAGGTTCAAGCATTATTGCCTTTGTTGAGTATTGGAATGATGAACTTTATAAAAGAGCTATTTCTACGCACAACGACAAGGCTATTAGTATTATCACCATTCACAAAGCTAAGGGACTTGAAAAAGATACTGTCATGATTCCGTTTGTCAATTTCGATTTACAAGATGCTTCTGAAGTAGTTTGCGCTCCCCCCGAAAATTATGACGAATTTAAGGAATACAAAGACTACATCTCTTATCGTGACAAAGACAATAATGAAGGAATGTTGCCATTTATACCCATGACTTATGGCAAAGAAATGAAAAATTCCTTGTATTGTAAAGACTACGACGAAGAAGGTGATATGCAATTAGTTGATAATATGAACGTGCTGTATGTTGCCTTTACACGTGCATGTAACAACTTGTATGTGTGGACTAAGGGATCAATTGATAAAAAGGGATTTAAAGAAGACAAAACACCCTCAGCATTTAACCTCATACTTAACTTTGTAAACCAAACACCGCAATACTTGACTGATAATGAAGGTTGGGTGTATGAGTATGGAAAGAAGATGACAGGTAATGCCAAGAAAGAAAAAGTTATAAAACAGGATGCGACAAAAATTAAAAATCCATTCGACACAAACACTTCCCCCGATACCATTGATGTAAAGCTACACCAAAGTGCTCTTGATGGTATATACTTCATCGAATCAGACGAGGCGAAAGATTTTATGTTGAACATAAAGAGCGAACGTGCACAAAACGAATGTATAACATTAGACGAGGCTACACATCGAAGCCCTCGCGAACGGGGCATTTTGTGTCACGAACTCTTTTCACGCATCAACACTTTAAACGATTTAGAGCCAGCGTTATCTTCTCTTTGCGACGATGAATTCATCGAACCATACGAAGTGCCTCAACTCAAGCACATGGCTAAGCGAGTTATTTTAGAATGCAACGAGAAGAATGAATGGTTTAATGGTAGCTACACGCTTTATAATGAAAGCGACATACTCATCCGCGGTAAGTTATCACGAATCATACGTCCCGATCGTGTCATGTTACAACCTATGGATAAAAAAGCCATTGTTATTGACTACAAATTTGTGGATTCACTTGACGAAGATAGTTTGAAAGCAAAAACAAGTAAGTATCGTGGAAAGATAGCCTTATACGCCTACAAGTTGAAACAGCTACTACAACTTGACGATGTAAAATCATATTTACTCTACATCAACGTTGAAAGTAATGATGGTGATAAACCCATTACTAAAATAGAGCAAGTTCCTACTTACGACAAGAAAGAAACAAATAGTAGAAAATAATTACCATTCATTGTAGTTACTACCCCAAGTATGATACTGCTATTATTTTAATGAACACCCTTTAAAAGCCAACACGGATATGGCCAGCAATCATAAAAAAAGTTTTCTCGAATTAGTAGCCGACTCGCTACTATCTTCAACTGCCAAAGGTGACAATAGAAGTGTAAACCTACACAACACCATTGTTGTATTTCCTAATAAACGTGCCAGTTTGTTTTTGAACGACTACTTAGTTAAAAACAAAGGTGATGTTATGTGGGCTCCCCAATATATGTCTATTAGTGAGTTCTTTGACTTTCTGGCAAAGAAGGGGAAAAAGAAGATAAAAAAGATAGGTCGCACTGAAGCCATCGTACGTCTTTACAACAACTATAAACAGCTCTATCATTGCGAATTAACCAAATGCCTTGCCGAGCAACCTCACCTAAGCGAGGAACAAAAAGCAGCATCCACCATCAAGAGTTTGGATGAATTCTATGGTTGGGGCGAACGATTGTTACTTGACTTTGATGATATCGACAAAAACATGGGAGATGCCCATAAAATTTTTCGTAATTTAAAAGATTACGAAGAAACGGGCATTGGTGGTGACTTACTTAGCGAAGAACAAAGAGCTGAATTGGAACATTATGCACGCAATTTTAAAGACGATACTAAAATTCGCGTACGCTATGCCTTGTTGTGGAGAATTTTACAACCGCTCTATGACCAATTACGTCATGAGTTAACCAGCGATGGTAAAGCATATGAAGGGCAACTCTACCGATATGTGGCCGAAGCCTACCCAAGCATAGTTGGCACAAAAGCATATAATGAAACTGTATGCCACACTAATGAAGACTCTCAAATGGGCTTAGACAATAAAGTGCGTGTGGCCTTTGTTGGATTTAATGTCCTCGACAAAGTTGAGAAAATGCTCTTTCTAAAACTCAAAGAGCAAGGCATTGCTACATTTTATTGGGATTACGACACCTATTATGTCAAGCAACTGAGCAATAACAAATATGTTAAAGCATGCTCAGAGGCGGGAACCTTCCTTGCCGAGAACCTAAACTTGTTAGGTAATGACTTAAAGGGATGTGAGGCTCACTTCAACAATTTACTAAACCGCAAACCTGGTAGCATTACGTTTGCACAAGCTGACACCGATGCCATACAAGCCCAATATGCAGCACAATGGCTCAAAGATGAACAGCAAGAACATTTTGATAACACTCATGCACGTGAGACGGCTATTGTGCTGAGTGATGAAAAAATGCTTCAGCCCTTGCTACATGCCCTACCCTATGGTGAGGAGCAGACTGACGTTAAATGCGTTAATATTACCAAGGGATTTCCACTGAATTTCACATCGGCTTATGCCATCATTAACAATGAAATAGACAAATTACTACATGGCGAAGCATTGCCACTGACTTCCTCACATGAAATGCTTCGGCTTAAGTTTACCACATGCCCTACCATTAAAGAGGCTACACAAGTGCTTAACGCTTTGATAAACCTTGTGAAGCAACATTTGTGGTTACCCGAAACTGAAGATGAGGCTGATGAAATGGAGGATGAGGCCGAAGTTTATCAAACTGATACTCATGAAGAGAAATGGATAAAAATTCTGCATAACGAGTCATATTACCAAGTATATGTCAAACTAACAGAATTCAAGGACATTATCAACAAGACACATTTGTTTGAGGATAGTGAAAACCACTCGATGCTAAACATCAACTACACTATGCTATTCAAACTTATGCGTAAGGAGATGCAATTAACCTCCATACCATTTCATGGAGAACCCGCCATGGGACTACAAGTGATGGGGGTGCTTGAAACACGCTGCCTTGACTTCAAACACGTGCTAATGTTATCTGTGGGCGAAGGAATATTGCCGCAACGTTCTTCTGAAGATTCATTTATTCCTTTTATCATACGTACAGCCTACGGACTCACCACTTATTTGCGCAAAACAGCCGTGTTTGCCTACTATTTTTATAGGTTATTGCAACGCGCTGAAACCATCACATTGGTCTATAACGACTCTACACAAGGAACTCGAAAGGGTGAAATGTCACGATTCATGCGCGCCATGCTTGTTGATAGCAACTTATCGAAGTTCATTCGTCGTGTGCAACTTGTCAATGAGCCGAAACCTCACGAAACCTTTTGTGATGAATTTAAGGTAAAGCCTGAACTAATTGGTAAAAACTTATCTCGCAGCTTTTCACCTTCAGCACTCAATACCTACCTACATTGTCCACGTATGTTCTATTACAAATATGTGGAACACATACAGGTGCCTGATGAGCCTGGTAGTGAAGTAGTCGACCCACGTAACTTAGGAACCATTGTACACAAAATAGCAGAATACATATTCAGTGAGTACAAGAATCGCATCATCACACCTGCTAACATACGGCACATCATTGATAATGTAAAAGGGAAACTTGACAAACTCATCATACAAGCATTTGAAGAGGAGAAGTTAGAAGCCAACGACTTCTTGAAGCATCTTGTCAAAAAGTTCGTTATCACTTTACTTAAATTTGAGGCCAGCGACAAGCCTCAAGTCAGTCAGTTTGTTTTTAAAGATGCAGAAAAATCTATTTACACTACCATCGGAGTGCACATAAAGGGTGAAGAACACGATGTGCCCATAAGAATAGGTGGAACGATTGACCGCATTGATATTGCTACATTCAATTCTGCTACCAACAAAGAACTTTCCACGGGGCGTTTCCTCCGAGTGATTGACTACAAAACAGGCGGCAAAGTTGACGAGAATATCACTTTAGATACGCTCTTCAATCAAAAGACTGATAAAAAAGGTAACATTACACAACCTGAACATCATCCCAAATATCCTTTCCAAGCATTTCTTTATAGCTGGGTTATAAGCAGAGAAAGCCCCTATCGCACGGAACAGATTGATGGCATCTGTCCTGCACTTTACTATATTCATCACACCACCAATGACGAGTATACCCCTTACATTAAATTAGGTGATAAGTGGTGTTATGACTTCAATACATTTGCACTTCCTTTTGAGGCCAAGCTAAAGCAATTGTTAGAGGAAATTCTAAGCCCCGACAATGCATTTGCATGCACCACTCAAGGAAATAAGCGATGTAAATACTGTGACTATAAGGCATTGTGTGGTAATAGCGACATTGACGACAACTACTAAGTATACGCGTTAGCGGAATTAGCAAACAAGTTAATGGGTTAACAGGGTTAACGGGTAAGTTTATCTTTTTGGGGGCTTCTTACCATTCTGACTTTAACACAATAAATGGTGTATAGCATACTTACTTGTCAACTTGTTAACCAAGAATTCCGCCAATGGGTTAAGAATATCATCATCAACTAACATTTCATCCTCATGTACAACTTTACAATTGAATCAGATTTTAAGCAACTCTTTCCACAATTCATTGGAGCGGCAATAACCGCACAAGTAACCAACACGCCTTCAAATGAAGATTTATGGAAAGAAATTGCCACAGCAGAGCAACAACTCTGCCAACAATACACAACAGAAACCATAAAACAACGCACAGGCATTGCTGCCACTCGCCAAGCATACAAAATATTTGGTAAAGACCCCAGTCGCTACCGTCCTGCATGCGAACAATTGGCACGCAGAGTACTACAAGGTAAAGGACTTTACCATGTCAACACAATTGTTGACATACTCAATCTCATTTCGCTCAAATCGGGTTATTCCACAGCTGCTCTCAATGCAGCAGCCATTAGCGGTAACAGCATCAACCTTGGCATAGGGTTAGCTAACGAACCTTACGAAGGCATAGGCCGAGGTGTACTCAACATTGAGCATCTACCTGTTTATCGCGATGCAACAGGGGCTTTTGCTACTCCCACCAGTGACTCTACGCGCACCATGATATCAGACAACACTTCACAACTCTTGGTGATTATCAATGGCTATGATGGACGAACTGAACGCTTGCAACAAACCACGCTTGACACCATCGCATTACTTGAGCATTATGCCAATGCCACAAATGTGGAACATACTCTTTACTGAGAAGAATACAGATGAGGCAAGATAGGAGCCTTTCAGTAAAAAACGCCTACTTCACTTGACTAAAAATGAATGGAGTTTGGACTTACAAACAAGAGTGCTAAAAAGGCAATAATGATCAATCATTCAATTCTACTTAGATATAAAAACAGAAACTCTTGTAAGGAATAACTGAAAAGGCTCTTGAATGCCCATCATTTAGTTGAAATATGAAACAAGAAATGTGTAACATTTTTGACTGAAAAGTTTTGATGTTTCAAAAGTTTTCTACAAATTTGCAAGGTAAATAACGCATTTAGCAACATTAATCGTTCATTATCATGGAAAATACAGCACAGTCTCTTAGCGGACTTAAAAGAGAGGATTTCCAAAAAGTAATACAAGGCAAGCAGGTTGATCTATACTTTTTGCACAACGCAAATGGTATGGAGGTGGCCGTAACAAATTATGGTGGTTCACTTGTAGCAATCATGGTACCCGACCGCAATGGCAACTATGCCAACGTGATTCAGGGACATGACAATATTGACGATTGCATCAGTTCGCCTGAGCCTTTTTTAAGTACTTTAGTAGGCCGTTACGGAAATCGCATTTGCCATGGCAAGTTTACACTGAATGGCAAAGAGTATAGTTTAGCTATTAACAACGGGCCCAATCACCTACATGGTGGTCCCACAGGCTTCCATGCGCGCGTTTGGGACGCAGAGCAAGTAAATGACCATACATTGGTACTTCGCTATGTTTCAGCCTACTATGAAGAAGGTTTCCCTGGTGAATTGTCTATGACAGTAATGTACTCACTCTCTGACGACAATGAACTAAAAATTGACTATAAAGGAACTACCAACAAGAAGACTGTTGTGAACATGACAAGTCATGGCTTCTTCTCACTCGCCGGCATTGGCAATCCCACACCTACTTGTGAGGACGTGATTTGCCAAATAAATGCCGACTTTTATGTGCCTATTGATGAAAATAGCATTCCAACAGGAGAAATTCGTAGCGTAAAAGGCACTCCGTTTGACTTTACTACTCCACACCCCGTAGGTGACCACTTGACAGATTTCAGTAATGAACAGATTAAGAATGGCGCAGGTTACGACCATTGCTTTGTTCTTAACAAGCACGAACCAGGTGAACTTACCTTTGCTGCTAAAATTGTAGAGCCTAAGAGTGGCCGTTCAATGGAGGTGTATACCACAGAACCTGGCGTACAGTTCTATTCTGACAACTGGGCTGATGGTTACAAAGGCCAACATGGTGCAACCTTTGGTAAACATTCAGCACTTTGCTTCGAAGCACAGCACTTCCCCGATAGTCCTAATCGCTCTTACTTCCCACCCGTTGTACTCAAACCTGGGCAGGTATATACACAAAAGACTATCTACAAATTTGGTGTAGAAGAATAAACTTAAAACATTGAAGTTTACGAGTTTACATACCAATGTAAATTCGTAAACTTTCATAACTATAACAATAGCAACTCAATTCATCTAATAATCTAAATTATCTTTCTTACAAACAAAAAATGAGTAATCAAAAGAAACAGTGGGGTGCCATCATCGTGATGATCGCCCTCTTCGCAATGATTGCATTCGTGACCAACCTATGCTCACCCATGGCTATCATCGTAAAGAATGACTTTGGCGCAAGTAATGTACTTGCTCAAATTGGTAACTATGGCAACTTTATTGCTTACTTGGTAATGGGTATACCTGCAGGTATGATTATAGCCAAAATTGGTTACAAAAAAACAGCCTTGTTGGGTCTTATCATTGGCATTATTGGCATCTTAGTGCAGTGGGCTTCTGGCCACGTAGGTAAGGAATATGCTTTTGCCGTTTACTTGATAGGTGCTTTCATCAGCGGTTTTACAATGTGTATTCTTAACTGCGTTGTTAACCCCATGCTTAACTTGCTCGGTGGTGGTGGCAACAAGGGTAACCAATTGATTCAAATTGGTGGTGTATTCAACTCTTCAGCCGCTGTATGTGTTTACATCTTGATGGGTGCCCTCATTGGTGATGCTGCTAAAGCTCACATTGCTGACGCTACTCCTGCCTTGATGATTGCACTTGCTATCTTTGTTATTGCATTCATCGTTATTTCATTTACCAAGATTGAAGAACCCGAGCAAGCTCCTGTTGACACTTCGCTCATTAAGGGCGCACTAAGCTATCGCCACTTCAACTTAGGTATCTTGGGCATCTTCCTTTACATGGGCATTGAAGTAGGTGTTCCTACTTACATTCTTCAATTCCTTACATCTGACCAAGGTGGCAACATGGCAGCCTCTACTGTAGGTTTGATTGTAGCTGTTTACTGGTTGATGATGTTGGTAGGCCGCTTCATCGGTGGTGCCATTGGTGGCGCTGTAAGTAGCCGTACTCAAATTACTGTAGTAAGTACACTTACAATTCTATTGGTACTCTTCGGCATGTTTGCTCCTGAAAGCATGCAAGTAAATGTACCTGCTATCGATTGGGCTACTCTGACAGTATCAAGCGAAAGTGTACCTGTTGGTATCTTTGCCTTCTTGCTCGTAGGTCTTTGCACATCAGTGATGTGGGGTGGCATCTTCAACATGGCTGTTGAAGGACTTGGCAAGTACACAGCTATTGCTTCAGGTATCTTCATGACAATGGTATTTGGTTGCGCTGTAATGGTTGCTATTCAAGGTTGGGTTGCTGACCTTACTGGTAGCTACATGACATCATATTGGGTAGTTGTATTCTGTGCAGTCTACCTACTCTTCTATGCCTTGATTGGTAGCCGTGTTAGCAAGCGCGAAGAGTAACATTTGACATATCGATGTTTATAATTAAAGTTGAAGCGCACCAAGCATAACGCTTCATTGCGCTTCAACTTTAATCGTTAATAATCAAGCAGAAATATGAAAAGTTTTCATTATTTACTTTACATAGCATCTGCCATTACCTATTCTTTAATCCTATAAAAATTCCTACTCCAATGAAATTAACAGTAGATGATGTAAGAAGCCGTTTTGTTGAACATTTTGATGGTACAACAGGTTCAGTATATGCCTCTCCAGGTCGTATTAACTTAATTGGTGAACATACCGACTATAATGGCGGTTTTGTATTTCCAGGTGCTGTAACACAAGGTATTATTGCCGAAATTAAGCCCAACGGAACACGCAAGGTACGTGCCTACTCTATTGACTTAAAGGATTATGTTGAATTCAGCCTTGATGACGAGAAGGGTCCTTCGGCTACTCATTTCCGTTTCATTTATGGCGTATGCCGTGAAATGATGAAGTTGGGTGTACCTGTTGAAGGTTTCAACACAGCCTTTGCTGGTGATGTACCCTTAGGTGCTGGTATGTCATCATCAGCTGCATTGGAAAGCACTTTTGCCTTTGCACTCAACGACTTGTTTGCCGATAACAAAATTGATAAGTTTACACTTGCTAAGGTTGGCCAAGCTACAGAACACAATTACATTGGCTGTAACTGCGGTATTATGGATCAATTTGCATCTGTATTCGGCAAGGCAGGTAGTTTGATGCGTTTGGACTGCCGCTCGCTTGAGTTCAAGTATTTCCCATTCGACCCTAAGGGTTACAAACTCGTGTTGCTTAACTCACAAGTTAAACATGAATTGGCATCTTCTGCCTACAATGATCGCCGCAAGAGTTGCGAGAATGTTGTAGCTGTTATGAAGAGACATTGGCCCAACGTTGATACATTGCGCGACGCTACTTACGACATGCTCGATGAGGTTCGCTCTGAAGTTAGCGAGGAAGACGCATTGCGCGCTAAGTATGTAATTGGCGAAAAGTATCGTGTGCTCGAAGTTTGCGTTGCTCTTGAAGAAGGTGACTACGAAGAAGTGGGCAAAAAGATGTATGAAACACATTATGGCCTAAGCAAGGAATATGAAGTTTCATGCCCTGAACTTGACTTCTTGAATGATGTTGCTCATAGCTGCGGTGTAACAGGTTCACGTATTATGGGCGGTGGTTTTGGTGGTTGCACCATCAACCTCGTAAGTGATGATCTTTACGCTAACTTCATCGAAACTGCTAAGAAGGCTTATAAAGAAGAGTTTGGCAAGGAACCTATCGTAATTGACGTTGTCATTGGCGATGGTTCACGCAAGCTCTGCTAATAAGCGTTTGTCATAATTATTTTTTTAAACTAAGGTACATGGATTATTATTTATAACTCATGTACCTTAGTCTTTTTATATATAAGTGGGGTGTTCATATTATATAAGTCGGTATTTATTTTATTGGTGTCCGCTAAAACTTTTGTAGGATAGAGAAATGCCCTATTTTTACCGAAAATCATAGTATATGAGTTTATATTTGACTATT
>ERZ507072.1228-NODE-1228-length-13246-cov-13.363126_pt1 | contig 13246 bp, 9 predicted proteins | sample MGYA00512864_ERZ507072 | MGnify/ENA metagenome assembly ERZ507072 | reverse complement strand
GGAAGGTGAGCGACTTGCCGCCACCCGTAGGAAATATCGCCAATAATGACTTGCCGTCCACTGCTGCCTGCGATGCCTGTTCCTGTAGCGGTTCGCCGTCATAGGTACGGAAGGCATCATAGCCGAAGAGTTGTTTCAGGTTGTGATGAATGTCGAGCATGCGGTTGCAATACTCGCAGCCATCGGTGCATTGGGTATGGCAGAGCATATAGATGATATGTTCTACTTCGGGATAATGGCAGAGTACCCAACCTGGGGTTACAGATTGGTAATCGTCTGTGCCTATGAGGGCCAAGGCGTATGCCAAGCCGCAAGGCGACTGGGCTGCAAGAGCCGGAATGTCGGCATGGGCGCAAATATGATTCTTGTATTCAGAAAGAATGAGCTCTGAAACGTCTATGATTGCATCATCCTTTTCAATAGCTCCCACATACCTCAGAAATCCTCTGAATTCCTCTTCATGCTGGAGCAACAAGGTGAAGATTTTTCTCTTCCTTTCTGATAATTGATTCCATGCAGCGATTTCATCCATCAGCAGCTCCTTGGCTTTTTCGCAGTCATTGACGGGATTGTTCATCTGCTCGCTCATCAGTTTGTCGTCCTTTACCAGATGATGGTAAGGGCGCTTGGGGAAGAGGAGTGGGGAGAGATAGAGGGTATCTATCAGTATGCCGTTGAGTTGGAGATAGCGGGCATCGTGATGAATGAGGTTATGCCCGCAGATATAGTCAACCTTTCCTTCTTGCAGAAACTTGTTCAGTGCCGTCTGCGATGCTTGGTGAAAGACAGCTCCGTCATAGCTCAAAGCTCCGATATCGTGTATTTTATGGTCTTTCAGTCCCACTTCGGTATCCACGAAGGCAATATTTCTGCTTCTGACATCTATCTTATTGATGTCAGAGTCTACAGTAGGATTGTTCTTCTTTCCAAAGAAGCGATTGAATATTGACATATATGTTTCTTTTGTTACACTTTTAGATGTATAAGAATGCTGCTTTATCGATATATAGTGTTATTTTCCTTACGGGTTCGCTCTAAAGTCAGTATGCTTAATAGATCTAAATCAAGAATCATTATCTTCGATATTTATATTTTCATCTGCAAATTTACTATTATTATTTGAATTATACGAAAATCGAACGCAATTATTATCTTTAAAGCAGGTTTTAAGTTTTGAACACAACTTCCGAAATGTCAAAAAAAGAAGTCTTATGCTTCATGGTTGGCGTATAGGCCATTCTCCTGAGCATAAAAAGAATCTTCAACAAAAAAGGAGTCATCCTGATGGGGACAACTCCTTTTATTATAATTGTTATTTGCAAAAAGTCTTTCTGCTTACGAATTCATGGAGAGCAGGAACTCGTCGTTGCTGCGGGTATGCTCCATGCTCTTGTGGATGGTGTTCATCGCCTCCACAGGATTCATGTCGGAAATATACTTACGCAGAATCCACATACGGTCGAGGGTGGTCTTGTCCTGCAACAGGTCGTCGCGACGAGTAGAAGAAGCCACGAGGTTGACAGCAGGGAAGATGCGCTTGTTGCTGAGAGAGCGGTCGAGCTGAAGCTCCATGTTGCCCGTTCCCTTGAACTCCTCGAAGATCACCTCGTCCATCTTGCTGCCTGTATCGATGAGGGCAGTGGCGATGATGGTGAGCGAGCCGCCTCCCTCGATGTTGCGGGCAGCTCCGAAGAAACGCTTAGGTTTCTGCAGGGCATTGGCGTCGACACCACCAGTAAGAACCTTGCCTGAGGCTGGCGCTACGGTGTTGTAGGCACGAGCCAGACGGGTGATGGAGTCGAGGAAGATGACGACGTCGTGACCGCACTCCACCATGCGCTTGGCTTTCTCCAATACGATTCCGGCTATCTTGACATGACGCTCGGCAGGCTCGTCGAAGGTAGAGGCGATGACCTCGGCGTTGACGGTGCGAGCCATATCGGTAACCTCCTCAGGGCGCTCGTCGATGAGCAACATCATGAGGTAGGCCTCGGGATGATTGGCAGCGATGGCGTTGGCGATATCCTTCATCAGGATGGTCTTACCCGTCTTTGGCTGAGCCACGATGAGTGCACGCTGACCCTTACCGATAGGCGAGAAGAGATCGACAACACGAGTGCTGAGGTTAGTGGTGGCACGGTCGCCACAGAGTGTGAACTTCTCGTCGGGGAAGAGAGGTGTGAGATGCTCGAAAGGTATGCGGTCGCGCACCTCGGATGGCTTTCTACCGTTGATCATCTCGATGTCGGTGATAGGGAAGTACTTCTCGCCCTCGTGAGGAGGACGCACACGGCATTGTACTACGTCGCCGGTCTTCAGACCATAGCGCTTGATGACATTATTGGGCACATACACATCGTCGGGTGAAGAGAGGTAGTTGTAGTCGCTGCTGCGCAGGAAACCATAGCCGTCGGGCATGACCTCGAGTACACCATTGGATGTGATGATGTTGGTAAAGTCGAATGTTGACTCTGCTTTTTTCTGTTGTACTGGCTGAGGGACAGGAGCTGCAGTGGCTGTAGGAGTGGTAGGACGATCGAAGATATCGAAGGTGGGCATGGCAGCCTGGTCTTCGATAGGCAGGTCGACTACGGGGATAAAGTCGGTGCCGTCGCCTGGGTCGCCCTCCCAAATGCCCGTGGCATCCTGTGCAGCAGTCTGTTCGCCAGCCTTCTCGTTTTGAGCATTCAACTTGGCCTGCAACTGTGCAGCCAGGGCTGCAGCGTCACTCTCGCCGTTGTCGGCAGCATTAGAAAAATCCTGTTCGGGAATGAGGTTGGTATCGTCAACCGAGTTTTGTTTTTCCGTATTATCCTCCGAGGTTGTGTCTTCAGAAGGGCTGTTGGCTTCCTGTTCACTCTGCATCTTGTTTCTTTCCTTCATGGCAGCCACCTTGGCAGCTGCAATGGCCTCAAGCTCAGCCTTGCTCTTACGTCCTCTGTGCTTGGCTATAGGTTTCAGCATGGCTGGCTCTACATCGCTCTGCGCTGTTTCGGCAGAAGTAACGGCTGGCACTTCGGCTTCGGGAGCATCCTGACCGGCAGCGGTCTGAAGTGCTTCGGTTTCGGCTGTAGGCTCATCCTGCTGTAAGGGTTCCTTGAACAAAGGAGTATCGGTGGACACAGGTCCTTTCACCTGATTCTTCATCACGTCGTAGTTTTCACCGTCCTTGCCCTTCACGGAGTACACCTTGTCTTCCTTCTTTGCTATCCTCACTCTCTTTCTCTTGGGAGCAGCAGCATTCTGGACGGGCGTCTCGGCCTGGGTGTCGAGAATGGCGTAAACTATCGTCTTTTTGTTGTCATTAGACTTGATTTTAGCACCTATCTCTTTTGCAATGTCTTTCAGTTGAGCGACATTTTTTGCATTTAATTCGTCTATGCTATACATTATATTATAAAAACAGTATATGATGTTTTGATTGATGATAAGCGTTTCGAAGAGTGGGGAAACGCCTATAAGAATTGAAATCGAGTGCAAAGATAATTAAAAAATTCGTTTCTGCCAAATTTTTTCCTTATCTTTGCACAAAAAATTAATAAATGGCTACGCAGATACCTTATTTGGATGTTCAGAACCTCACCAAACGATTTGGTGCTCAGGTTCTTTTCGAGAATATTTCGTTTTCCATCGCTGAAGGACAAAAGGTGGGACTCATTGCACGCAACGGCACGGGAAAGTCAACTCTTATGTCGGTACTGATGGACAAGGAAGGCTATGAGTCAGGATCTATCATCTACCGACGTGACTTGAAACTGGGCTTTCTGGAACAGTCGCCCCAGTTTGATCCCGAGGAGAGTGTACTCGATGCCTGTTTCAACCACAAGGACGATCCCGAGAAGGTGCTCAAGGCGCGACAGATACTCACACAGTTGCACATCACCAACCTGGAGCAGCCCATGGGACAGTTGAGCGGTGGACAGCAGAAGCGTGTGGCGCTTGCCAACGTGCTGATTACCGAGCCCGACTTCCTGATGCTCGACGAGCCTACCAACCATCTCGACCTGGAAATGATAGAATGGCTGGAAGGCTATCTGAACAGGGGCAACAAGACCATCTTTATGGTGACCCACGACCGATTCTTCCTCGACAAGGTGTGCAACGTGATACTGGAGCTCGACGATCAGGGCATCTATACCTATCGCGGCAACTACGCCTACTACTTGGAGAAACGACAGGAGCGCATGGACAACCTTCGGGCTGAGATTCAGCACTCGAAGAACCTTTATCGCCGGGAACTGGAATGGATGCGCCGTCAGCCACAAGCCCGTGGACATAAGGCGAAATACAGAGAGGATGCCTTTTACGAGCTTGAGAAAGTGGCAAAACAGCGCATTGAGGACCGACAGGTAAGGTTGAAAGCTTCTACCGTTTACATCGGCTCGAAGATTTTCGAATGCCAGTATGTCAGCAAGGCCTTCGACGACCGCGGCAAGAAGAAAGTCATTCTGCGCGACTTCTATTACAACTTTGCACGCTTCGAAAAGATGGGCATCGTGGGTAATAACGGAACAGGAAAGTCCACTTTCATCAAGATGCTGCTGGGCGAGGTGAAACCTGACAGCGGACAGTTTGACATCGGCGAGACGGTGCGCTTCGGCTACTTCTCGCAGGAAGGTCTGAAGTTCAAGGAAGACCAGAAGGTGATAGACGTCATCACAGAGATAGCCGACTACATCGACCTGGGCGGCGGCCGACACATGACCGCCTCGCAGTTTCTGCAGTTCTTCCTCTTCACGCCAGAGGAACAGCATAACTACGTGTACAAGTTGAGCGGAGGCGAGAAGCGCAAGCTCTACCTCTGTACCGTGCTGATGCGCAACCCCAACTTCTTGGTGCTCGACGAGCCTACCAACGACCTCGACATACAGACGCTGCAGGTGCTGGAGGAATATCTGCAAGACTTTGCCGGATGTGTGATTGTGGTGAGCCACGACCGATATTTCATGGATAAGGTGGTGGATCATCTGCTGGTCTTCAAGGGCGAAGGCGAGATACAGGATTTCCCTGGCAACTATACCCAGTATCGTGAATGGTGCCGACTTCAACCCAAGACCGAGGGCGAGGGAGCCGAGAAGAAAGCCACCAAGCCTACAGCCAAAGAACAGCCTTCGGCAACCCAGAAAAAAGAGGGCAAAAGAAAGATGACCTACAAGGAGAAGCGCGAGTACGAGCAGCTGACCAAGGAACTGGAACAGCTCGAAAACGAGCAGAAAACCCTGGAGGAAGCTCTCTGCAGCGGACAACTCTCGGTGGAGGAACTGACGGAGAAGAGCAAGCGTCTGCCAGAAATCAAGGACGAGATTGACGAGAAGGAAATGCGCTGGCTCGAACTCGCCGAGATAGAAGGGTAGCGGGAGAGTAAGCGAAAGTGCAGAATGAAAGAACGGAATAAAAAATAGAAATAACAACAATATGGAAATAAAGAAATCAGAATTCACCATATCTGCTCCACGAGTGAGCATGTGTCCTAAGGACAACAAGACGGAGTATGCCTTCATCGGCAGAAGTAACGTGGGAAAGTCGAGCCTCATCAACATGCTCTGCAACCACAAGGGACTCGCCAAGACATCGGCCACACCGGGAAAGACCCTGCTTATCAACCATTTCATCATCAACAACGAGTGGTATCTGGTCGACCTGCCGGGCTATGGCTTCGCCAAGCGTTCGAAGACCGTACAGAAACAGTTGGAGCAGATGATTTCCAGCTATATTCTGCAGCGTCCACAGTTGGCTAACGTCTTTGTACTTATCGACGTGCGCCACGACCAGCAGAAGATTGACCGTGAGTTCGTAGACTGGTTGGGCGAGAGTGGCGTGCCCTTCTGCATCGTCTTCACCAAGGCCGACAAGTTGGGCCCAGTTAAGGCCCGCATGAATGCCGAGAAGTGGATGCACGCGCTGGAAGACCGTTGGGTGGAACTGCCTCCTTACTTTATCACCAGCAGCGAGAAGAAGTTGGGTCGCGACGACGTGCTCGACTACATCGACCAAATCAACAAGAGTTTGGAGGAGGCTGAATAAGTCTGTAAAACTAAAGAGTTCTACTTCAGAAACTTCAGAATCCAGCGAAAGGTGAATTATATATAATAAGGTATAGAACTCTCGTAAGCTATGAAGTTGCGAGAAGACAGAGTTGTCAAAGATATTATGGGTAGCATCAAACAGATAAATTGGGGATTTATCGGTTGCGGAGAAGTGACCGAGAAGAAATCGGGTCCAGCCTTCAACGAGGTGGAGGGCTCGAAGGTAGTGGCTGTCATGAGCCGTAGTGAGGACAAAGCCCGCAGTTATGCCGAGCGCCACCATATACGTAAATGGTACACGGATGCCCAGGAGTTGATAGACGATCCCGACGTGAATGCCATTTACATCGCCACGCCACCATCGTCGCACGCCACCTTCGCCATCATGGCGATGAGGGCAGGCAAGCCGGTGTATGTGGAGAAACCTCTGGCTGCCAGCTATAACGACTGCATCCGCATCAACCGAGTGAGCGAACAGACGGGAGTGCCCTGCTTTGTGGCTTACTATCGTCGCTATCTGCCATACTTCCGCAAGGTGAAACAGATAGTGGAGCAGGGAGGCATAGGCAATGTGCTCAACGTACAGGTGAGATTCTCGGTGCCGCCACGCGACCTCGACTACACTTCGGGCAAGGAAATGCCCTGGCGACTGCAGCCCGACATTTCGGGAGGTGGCTATTTCTATGACCTGGCTCCACATCAGATAGACCTCCTGCAGGATATCTTCGGTGTCATCACCCGTGCCCACGGCTATCCCGCCAACCGTGCCCATCTGTATGAAGCAGAGGACACCATCTCGGCTTGTTTCTACTTCGAGAGCGGTATTCCCGGCAGTGGAAGCTGGTGCTTTGTGGGACACGAGAGTGCCAAGGAAGACCGCATAGAGATCGTTGGCGACAAGGGGTCGCTGTCGTTCTCGGTTTTCGACTACGATCCCATCCTGCTTGTTACGAGTGCTGGCAAGACAAGCATCGTAGTGCCCAACCCTTCGTATGTACAGTTGCCTATCATCAAGACTGTGATAGAAGACCTGCAGGGAATCGGCACCTGCGAAAGCACTTGTGTGGCAGCCACTCCTACCAACTGGGTGCTCGACCGCATATTGTGGAAGAACTAAACCATGTCGCCTGCAGTCAGCCCAGGCCCCACGACTGAGAGTTCCGGCAGACTGCTGCATCAGCACGACCTGTAAAATATAAAGCAATGAAGAACAAGTTTGTTTACACCCTCATCGTTTTCTGCCTTGGCTTCGGCTCTCCTGCCTGGAGTGCCGAGGAGACGGCAGATTCCACTTTGCTGGGAACCTTGTTCAATGCTACGATGTTCCAGCCGAATTCCTCAGACAGTCTTACTTATGCCCGCCACAAGAAGACTTTTTTCCACAGAGTGGGCGATGTCTTCACCAAACTGTTCCGCGAGTTCAACACCACCGACGAGAACTATATCGAGTCGCAGCATTATAACTATACCGTGATGCTGCAGAACACCAACACCTACGAACGCTACACACTCTCGAGCAAGGAAGGGCAGAGCATCTCGTTTGCTCCCGACATCACCTACCGCTTAGGTCCTTATATTGGCTGGAGATGGGTGTTCTTAGGCTACGCCATCGATCTGAAGAATATCGGCTTTGGTTCTTCCCACTCACCCAAGAAGGGGTTCTCGATGAGCCTTTACAGCAGTCTGCTGGGCATCGACCTGTTCTGGCGACAGACAGGAAACGACTATCACATTAAGAGCTTCTATTTAGGCGACGGGATAGACACATCGCCCGTCAAAGGAGTAGACTTCGACGGCGTGAAATCGAGTGTAAAAGGTTTAAATCTTTACTACATATTTAACCACCGAAAATTCTCTTATCCAGCAGCTTATGCGCAGAGTACTGTTCAGCGAAGAAGCGCCGGTAGTTGGTTGGCAGGCATAGGTTACACCCGCCATACGCTGGAGGTGGACTGGGAGAAACTGGAAGATGTGGTAGTCGACAAGATGGGTGAAAAGTTCGGTGGCGACATCGACAACAAACTGCGTTTTGGTACGGTGAAGTACACCGACGTATCGGGCAGTTGTGGCTATGCATACAACTGGGTCTTCGCCAAGGACTTTCTCTTCAATGCCTCCCTTTCCATGGCTTTGGCCTACAACCAGTCGATGGCAGATGTGGAGCGCGAGGAGAACAAGAAAACCCGTGAGTTCAGTTTCCGCAACTTCAACCTCGACGGCATTGGCCGTTTTGCCTTGGTATGGAACAACACCCACTGGTATGCCGGTGCAAGCGCCATCCTGCATACCTATAATTATAAGAAGGACCGTTTCTCAACCAACAACTCCTTCGGAGAACTCAACCTCTATGTGGGAGTCAACTTTGGCAGAAAACGTTAGGTTCGTCTTTTGATACATAAAATGAATAGCATTATGAAAAAAACGATGATTCTTTTGTTGGCTTGCCTGTTGGTTTGTCACGTTTCGGCTTACAACCGTCAGGACAGTATGAAGATAGTGAGCCTGCTGCAGGAGGCGAAGTCGCTCAAACAGAAGCCCAAGAGCTGGATGCTTTGGTTTGGCAAGAAGTTTATCGGTGTGCCTTATGTGGCAGGAACCCTCGACCGCACAAAGGAAGAGCAGTTGGTTATCAATACTCGCCAGCTCGACTGCACCACCTATGTGGAGATGGTGACAGCACTGACCCTATGCGCCCAGAAGGGACAAACCTCCTTTGCGCAATATTGCGAGCATCTAAAACACGTGAGGTATATTGGCGGAAAGGTGGAGTACACCAGACGTCAGCATTATTTCACGGTGTGGATCAACGACAACGAGAAGGAGGGCATCGTGACCGACATACATCCCAATCCTCCCTTCACAGCTGTTCAGAAAGTGGCTGTCAACTGGATGAGCACACATTCCTCCAACTACAAGATGCTCACGGCCCATCCCGAGTGGATGGCAGGCATCAAGGCCATGGAACGAAGCATTACAGGTAAAAGCTACAGATACATCCCGAAAAACAAGATTGCGAACAACCAACTCTTCAGGTCGGCGATTCACGACGGCGACATCATTGTCATCATCACCAACAAGAAAGGACTTGACACCACTCACATCGGACTGGCGTCGTGGCATGCAGACGGTCTGCATCTGCTCAATGCCAGCAGCATACATCATCGGGTGATCGACGAACCCATGCTGCTCCGCACTTATATGAGCAAGCATCCGGTACAGACAGGAATCAGAGTTTGTCGCGTAACAGAACGCTAAAACAGCATAAATATACAGCTAAATCATAATAAATGCAGAAAAATAATATCAAAATGATAATTTTTCTGCATTTTGTACGACTAATTGCAAATTAATTAGTATATTTGCAAACAGATTTCTAAAAGTAGTGAATTTTTTATTTAAAAGTGAATAACGATGATACTGGACATTGAAATGCTGAGAAGCTTTTATGCTTCGTATTCAGATAGTGTAAAACAAGCCAAGGCTACAGTCAAACGACCTCTCACTTATGCTGAGAAGGTGCTCTTTGCTCACCTATATGATCCCACTCAGTTGCGACCATATAAAAGAGGTATAGAGTATGTAGACTTCCGTCCCAATCGTGTGGCGATGCAGGACGCTACAGCCCAGATGGCTCTCTTGCAGTTCATGAATGCCGGTAAGGACAAAGTGGCCGTACCCGCTTCGGTTCATTGTGACCACTTGATTCGTGCCGATGTAGGCGCTACTGCCGACCTCCCTGAGGCTTGCAAGACCAACAAAGAGGTGTACGACTTTCTGAAGTCAGTCTCACAGAAATATCATATTGGATTCTGGGGTCCAGGAGCTGGAATCATCCATCAGGTGGTGCTCGAGAATTATGCCTTCCCTGGTGGTATGATGGTAGGAACCGACTCGCATACGCCCAATGCCGGAGGTCTCGGTATGGTAGCAGTAGGTGTGGGCGGTGCAGATGCGGTAGACGTGCTGACCGGACAGCCATGGGAACTCAAGATGCCTCGTCTTATTGGTGTTCATCTTAAGGGCAAACTCTCTGGATGGGCAACTCCTAAAGACGTAATCCTCGAAATTCTCGGCATTCTGACCGTCAAGGGCGGCACAAATGCCATCCTTGAATACTTCGGCGAAGGTCTCGACAGCATCTCGACCACAGGCAAGGCCACCATCTGTAATATGGGAGCAGAACTGGGAGCCACTTGCTCCATCTTCCCCTTCGACGAGAACGCTGACGAATACCTGCGCAAGACGGGCCGTGAGGAGATTGCAGTTCTCGCCCAGCAGAATGCGGCAGAACTCCGCGCCGATGATGAGGTGATGGCTAATCCTTCGGCTTTCTACGACCAGATAGTAGAGATCGACCTTTCCAAGGTGGAGCCACACCTCAATGGTCCGTTTACTCCCGATGCGGCCACACCTATCTCGCACATGAAGGCGAAGGGCCCTGCCAACGATTATCCCATGGTGGTAGAGGTTGGACTGGTAGGCAGTTGCACCAACTCATCCTATCAGGATCTTGCACGTGCAGCCAGTGTGGCACGCCAGGCATACGAGAAAGGCATCGAAGTGAAGGGACAGCTGATTATCAATCCAGGTTCGGAGCAGATTCGTTACACAGCAGAGCGCGACGGCATCCTCGACGACTTCAAGAAGATCGGTGCCTTGATTATGACCAACGCCTGCGGTCCTTGCATCGGACAATGGAAGCGTCATACTGACGACAATACACGTAAGAACGCCATCGTCACTTCATTCAACAGAAACTTCCGCCGCCGTGCTGACGGCAACCCCAATACTTACGCCTTCATCGGCAGCCCAGAGCTGACAGTGGCGCTGACCATTGCCGGCAGACTGGACTTCAATCCTGCCACAGACACCTTGTTGGACAAGGAAGGCAACAGCGTGAAACTGGATGCCCCAACAGGTTACACATTCCCTCCTAAGGGATTTGCCGTAGAGGACAAGGGATTCATCGCACCAAGCGCAGACAACGCTAATGTGGAGGTAGTGATCTCACCAGACAGCAACCGCTTGCAGAAGCTGGCTCCATTTGCAGCCTGGGACGGAAAGGATCTGACCGATATGCCGTTGCTCATCAAGACTGAAGGTAAGTGTACCACCGACCATATTTCTATGGCTGGTCCCTGGCTGAAGTTCCGCGGTCATCTGCAGAACATCTCCGACAACCTCCTGATGGGAGCCGTCAACGCCTTCAACGGTGAGAGCAACAAGGTGAAAAACCAGTTGGACGGCAAGTACGTGGAGGTTTCCACCGCAGCCAAGGCTTATAAGGCACAGGGTATCAGCAGCATCGTGGTGGCAGAAGACAACTATGGCGAGGGTTCTTCGCGTGAGCATGCAGCCATGGAGCCTCGCTTCCTCAATGTGAAGGTGATCCTCGCCAAGAGCTTCGCCCGCATTCACGAAACCAACCTGAAGAAGCAGGGTATGCTGGCGCTTACATTCTGCAACAAGGATGATTATAATAAGGTACAGGAAGACGACCGTATTTCGCTCACCGGTCTGAAGGAGTTTGCCCCAGGCAGCAAGCTGACGGTAACTCTGAAGCATCAGGATGGCAGCGAGGACAGTTTCCTGGTAGAACATACCTACAACGATACGCAGATAGCTTGGTTCAAGGCAGGTTCGGCTTTGAATTTTGCAGCAAAGAAATAGTGTTTTGCGATTACACTAAACATTACCCATTAAACATCAATAAAAATGAACAAGGAATATTTAATATACAAACTGAGCGATGAGGTAAAAAACTCATGCAAGATTGACAGGGAGGCTTTCACTAAGTTCAATGTGAAGCGTGGTCTTCGAAATGACGATGGCTCGGGTGTTCTCGTCGGTTTGACCAATATTGGTAATGTAGTGGGTTACGAGCGAGATGCAGACGGAAAGCTGACACCTACAGAGGGTAAACTCTATTACCGTGGCTATGAGCTCGACGACCTGGTGAGTCCTCTGCTGAAGGAGAAACGCTTCGGTTTTGAGGAAGTGGCTTTCCTGTTGCTTTCAGGTCAGTTGCCTGACAAGGAGGAGTTGGAAGCTTTTAAGGAACTGCTCAACGACAACATGCCGCTCGACCACCGCACCATCACGCATATTATCGAATTGGAGGGCAGCAACATCATGAACATACTGGCGAGATGCGTGCTTGAGATGTACACATTCGATCCTAATCCTGATGACATCAGCCGCGACAACCTGATGCGTCAGAGCATAGAGTTGATAGCCAAGTTCCCAACCATTATCGCCTATGCCTACAACATCTACCGCCACTCGGTACAGGGCCGCAGTCTGCATATCCGTCATCCTCGCGAGAACCTCTCCATCGCAGAGAACTTTCTCTATATGATGAAGCACGAGAACTATTCGGAGCTCGATGCACGAATGCTCGACCTGCTGCTCATCATCCAGGCAGAGCATGGTGGTGGTAACAACTCTACCTTTACCGTGCGTGTCACCTCTTCCACCCGCACAGATACTTACAGCTCTATTGCCGCCGGTATCGGCAGCTTGAAAGGTCCGCTTCATGGTGGTGCCAACATCAAGGTAATCAATATGTTCCATCACCTGAAAGAGCAGATCAGAGACTGGAAGAACGTGAAGGAACTGGATGTTTATCTCACCCGTATGCTCAACAAGGAGGCTTACGACAAGACTGGTCTTATCTATGGTATCGGTCATGCGGTCTACACATTGAGCGATCCTCGTGCCGTAGAGCTGAAACGTTTAGCTGGCGAATTGGCCAAGGAGAAAGGAAGAGAGGACGAGTATGAATTCCTGAAGCTCATAGAGCAGGAGGGTATCAAGTGCCTGCAGGAGCATCGTGGAGGCAGCAAACCTGCTTGTGCCAACCTCGACTTCTACAGCGGATTCATCTATGAGATGATAGGTTTGCCACAGGAGATCTATACACCAATATTCGCCATGGCCCGTATTGTGGGTTGGACAGCCCACCGTATTGAGGAGCTCAACTTTGAAGGCCGTCGCATCATCCGTCCTGCTTATAAGAACATTTTGGGTGAGTTGGAATACACTCCGCTCGACGAACGATAAACCCAAAAAGGTGTGCCATAATCTTATGACACACCTTTTTTTATATAGTCAGCCTATAACCGAAGCTGAAATTTCTATAACCGAAGCTGAACTTTCGAACCGCGAAAGTACATATAAAAAGTGTTTGAGAGAAGAATGAGGAAAGTTTACTGGTTATC
>ERZ507072.1220-NODE-1220-length-13322-cov-14.963745_pt1 | contig 13322 bp, 6 predicted proteins | sample MGYA00512864_ERZ507072 | MGnify/ENA metagenome assembly ERZ507072 | reverse complement strand
TATGCTTATGAATAGGAGAATTTACAAATTGTTACTTTTCTGTATGGTTAGCATGTTTTCTGTTTTTGTGCATGCTGCCAATACGCTGGAAGTAACTTATCAGATTGGTAACACCCAAAAAGTCACTTGTCTATGGCCGTCGTTATAAAAGATGAACGCGTAAAAATATATCGTAGCTTTTAGTTCTTTCAGAACATCATTGGCACAGATTAGGAATAACAACACATACAAGCATTATAACTTTGCGTACAAATTTAAATAACTCAAGTTTCGCAAGTGGTTTAAGTACGGGCTAAGAGCTTCTGCCCCTTCAGGGCGTGTGGGGCAAAACTTGCGAAACTTCAGTAAATAATAACTAAAAAGAAAGGAGTGAGTTTCTCAGATTTTATTTGAATTTTTGCAATGTCATTCAGAGTTTTATTTGTTTTTTAAATGCAACACTAAGATAAGTGAAACTTCTGACATGACATAATCCTGGGCAACTTTTTGTTGCTAAGGTCTTTTAAAAGTTTAATTAATAATAGTGTTGCGGAATTATGGATATGAAAAAAAAATTACTTTTATCAATGATCTTGCTCGCTTTGTGCTTGATACAGGCTTCAGCGGACACTTATTACTTCAAAATCCGGCTTTACAATGAGAAGGGTGAGTTGGAAAGATGGTCTAACTATATTAGTGTAGAGGCTAAATCCCTCGGGGTAAGCGATGGTGTTGAGAAATATGAATATCCTAACGGACTGAGAACACTTCTTAATGGAGGGACTGTAGAGGATAATGAAAATCCAAAGAACACCTATACATTGCCCAAAAATGCCAATAATGAGGTAAATCTGGATAGAATTTATGGTATTGTATTTGCCAATGGGAAAGGAAGAGGTTTAAGTGAACAACAAAACATAATGGAGGGAGATGAATATAAAGCGTGGGAGCTGATACGTGGGCACATCAAATATCTCGAATTGCGCGAGTATATACGTGATTCATATAATGATGATAGCTATTTCATGTATATGGATAATGTTGAAGAGTTGGAATTGCCTAAAAATGGTATGAAAGTAGGAAGTGAGGCTGATGATGGTATTAGGTATTTCGCTAATGCTCATAAACTGAAAAAAATAACTATATGGACCGGTGAGAAGCAAGTAGATATAACAGATAATACGGTAACGAATACACAATTGCTGAATAGAGTTGGAAAATTTATGTTTGCCAATTGTTGGGCCTTGAGTACCAAATATATAAACCGATTGATAAAGGATGTTACAGAGATAAAAGACAATGCTTTTTTCGCAGATGACGATAATCGTAAATTTTTATCTGATGGAGCAGACAATAAAATGGCTATTGAGATACCCAGCACAGTAACGAAAATAGGAAATCAGGCTTTTCGTAATCGAGTGAAAGTTACCGGACTGAATATTCACGGAAATGGCTGCTTGGAGATTGGTTCTGAAGCATTCAGAAGCTGCGAACAGTTGAATGCCTTAAACTTGGATAATGCTAAGATAACCTATCTTGGAACTGGTGTATTTGGTGACTGTCGATCCATGACCAACGATTTTGTTAATGGTGTGTTAAAGAATTATGCAGCCAATGGGGGAACGAAGATTCCTGCTTATCTGTTTTTTGGCTGCAACGGACAAGATGGACATGATGGATTGGATCCGGATAAGAATAAAAATGTTTGTTCTTTTACCGATTTGAATATTCCTGCACAGTTTACTGAAATAGGAGATGGTGCATTTGCTTCTACTGGTGATGCTAAAATAAAGTTGAAAACTATCACAGTGAACAGTGAGAAGGCTCCTACGTGCCTACAAGGGGAAACGGACGAATATGCAAATATTAAAAATAAAAGCGTGTTTGCAGGGCTGGATCCAAATATGACAACTGTAATCTTTGCTGATAAAGCACAAAACTGGGAGGAAACTGAGACAACTGGTTTTTTGACCTATATGAATGATGGGTCTGAGTTTCAGCGTCTTCTCACAAAAGACCTATATAGTGATCATACAGAATATAAGAATGTGCCGCAGCAACATGCGATAGTAAGATTGCACAGAACACTTAAAGTGGGTTGGAACACCATTTGTCTGCCTTTTGGAGTAAATAACAGATATGGTAGTTTGTGGGGTGAAGCTTATAAAACCAAACAGGCTCACAATGCACGCATCATAGTGAATGGGCTTACCAATAATGATAGCGGGGCTACTAGTGATAATTTCACAATGGGTGTATACCGCGGCTATTGGAAAGAGGGTAAGACTTTCATGTTTCTCCATTACACCGATTTTGATGCTTATCCGCTTGATTTATGTGAGACATTCCTTGTTAAGATGAGAAAACAAGATATTGCAGAAGATGGTATTTATACGTTTAGAAATGTTGATTTGAACTACCGCTGGTTTGCAGAAGGAGAAAGTGGAAATGATGGGAATTGGACGCTTGTAAAAACATATCCTGCTGAGGAAATGTTAGGTCAGGTAAAGGATTTTGATGGTCAAGTGAATACTGAGGCGATACCATTTAAAGATAAGGCATCCTATGATGAATATGTGCTTAGAGGTTCTCTTGTTCAGTGCACGGGCACTGTGGGGGATTCAAAAGTTGGAATAACAACCGATGATTATTTCTTTCAGCAGTCCCAAAACGGCACGATGAAACTCTATCCCTATCCAGCTGGTAAAAAATACGGTATCCGTGGGTTCAGTGGGTGGTTTCATCGTAATAATAGTATCTCGAATGCTCATGAACTTTCTTTAGGTTTGTTTGATGATAGTAGTATCACTCCTATAGAAACAGTAAAGGAAGATGACTTGAATAGAGACACTTCTGGCAAAGTTTATAGCATCAGCGGAGTGCTTATGAAAAATAATGCCGCCGATCTGAATAATCTGCCAAAGGGTATTTATGTCGTGAATGGAAAAAAATATGTAGTCAAATAAAAAAAGCAACAATGAAAAAGGAATATATAAAACCGAAAATCATTATTATAAAAACATGTAATGATGATGCTTTGTGCCAAATGGTCACAGCATCGCTTTGTGATATCAACCAACGCGATCCTGTTGAAAATATTGCCGGCGAAGGTGACGAAGACGGACCGATCATCGGCGATGATGGAAACATTTGGAATGACTAACAACTTTGTTTCACGTTTTTCAAAAAAGTACAAAGCATGAATACATTGAAACAAACTCTTTTTTTATTGCTCATTCTCGTATTTTCGGGAGTGAGCAAAACTATTGCCCAATCCACTGGCGTGTATGTAGGTGGACATATCCGACGTGAACGTCCCGGTACCATCGAGAAATTACGCAATTCTGGTTTCACATACATCATTCTCTTCAATATCAACGTTGAGCCCGATGGTACACTGACTACAGATGGCGAGACGGTATGCAAAGATGGAAAGTATGTGTTTGGTAACACGCAACCCAACTATGTCTCTGACATAAAAAAACTAAAACAGGCACCAACAACCATAAGTAGAATAGAAATATGTATAGGTGGTTGGGGTAACGAGTCTTTTAGTCGCATCAAGGAACTTATTAATAGACATGGTGTAGGAAGTGGTACCATCTTGTATAAGAATTTTAAAGCGCTTAAAAATGCCATTCCAGAGATTGATGCTGTAAACAACGATGATGAGCATTGCTACGATGTCGCAACGGCTGTTAAATTCCACCAGATGATGTATGAATTGGGGTATAAAACAACTATCGCGCCATATACGAACCGTAGTTTTTGGGAAAATCTTGTTTCTCAGTTGGGCGATAGATGTGATAGGGTACTTATACAGTGTTATGATGGCGGAGCAGGAAACAATCCATCCGACTGGCATTTAGGTAACAGAGCTGTCCATGCAGGAAGAATGAATTACCAAGAAGGTGGTGTAGATGCATGCGTAGCTCAGATGGAGTCATGGAAGAAAAATAATGGAGTGAGCGGAGGTTTTATTTGGCTTTATAACGATGAAACATGGAATCTTAATCAGTGGGCAACGAGGATGCTACGTGTGTTTGGTACAAAAAAGTGCGATGACAATATAGCAATTCTTTATGCAGATTCCGACTATCGTGGTTATTCAAAATCATTGGGCGAGGGTAGCTACACTCAGGCAGATCTCGCCATGTATGGCATTAGTGCTAAGGATATATCATCGTTGAAGGTCACAAAAGGCTTCAAGATTACACTCTATGAGAATGCTGATTTCACTGGTAATTCAAAGAGTTGGACAACAGACGCTTCTTTTGTTGGTGGGGATTGGAACGATAAGGCTTGTTCGGTGCGAATCGAACCAAATGGTAAGAGCGGTCTGTCGGGTAACTTCAAAATCATGAACCGCAACAGTGGTAAGTATCTTGACTTGGATAATAACAAGACTGATAACAATACCGCAATCGTCCAGTTTGATGACGAGGGTGTAGATGCCTCTCAGACGTGGACATTTACAGAGGTGATGAATGGTAAGGGTGTCTACTCCATCTGTTCCTATGGTAATAAGAACCGAGGTATGGATGTCGCTGATTTTTCTAAGGAAAACGGAGCTCAGGTGCAACTATACGACTATTTGGGTAATAATCATCAACAGTTTATTCTCTACGACTGTGGTGAAGGCTATTATCAACTTGTAGCTCGTAACAGTGGTAAAGTGGTAGAGATTCCACAATCAAGCAAAGGAAATGGTGAATGGATAAAAATCTACGACAACAATGGCTCCCACACACAACAGTGGGCCGTGGTTGAGAACCGATACGACGAGGCTTCTGCAGTTACATTGTATACCGATAAAGGCTATAAGGGTAAAGCTGTGACCCTTTCTGAAGGCCAATATAACCTCAGTCGAATGGGGCTTTACAATCTGAAGGACAATGATATGAGTTCTTTGAAGGTCACTCCTGGTTTCAAGGTTACAATCTATGAGGATGACAATTTCAATGGCAAAAGTAAGTCATACACAGCCTCTGAGAGTTTCGTTGGTGAAGAATGGAATGATAAGATGTCTTCGTTGAAGGTTGAGGCGTACGGAAAGAGTGGACTATCAGGTGACTATAAGTTGCAAAACCGCAACAGTGGTAAGTTTCTTGATTTGGACAACAACAACACAGACAATAAAACAGCCATCGTTCAATATGATGATGAGTACATAGATGCAACGCAGATATGGACATTGACAGAGATTGGTGGTGAAAAAGGTGTTTATTCTATATGTACTTCAGTCAACAAAAGGCAAGGTATGGATGTAGCCGATTGGTCGAAAGACAATGGCGCCCAGGTGCAACTCTATGAATATAGCGGCCACAGGAATCAACAGTTCATCGTTGTCGAAAAGGGTGATGGTTATTATCAATTTGTTTCACGTCTTAGTGGTAAAGTGATAGAGATACCGAACTCGAGCAAGGACAATGGCGAGTGGATAAAGCTATATGACAACAATGGCACCAATACGCAACAGTGGAAATTCGTTAGTCCGTCAGTCTATTCTGGCATCGCAAACACCGAAAGTCTCTCTGGGATGAACCTCAGAAAAGAGGGCAATACCATCATCGTGACAGGTGCAAAAGGCAAAGAATTGACTATCTATGATGTAAGCGGAAGACTGATACGTTGCGAGAGGGTTCTATCGAACGTAGACTCAATATCCATCTATGACCAACCTTCAGGAATTTATGTGATAAAGGTAGCTCAAAAAATATTCAAAATTAGATTTTGATGCTAATAAAGACACTTATAATTGTTTAATAAAACTAAAGACTTATGAGATTTAAAAACTTATTAACCATTTTATTACTCTTCGTTGCTACATTGCTTTGGGCAGAGCCTATAACACAGAGTACTGCGCGAAAGAAAGCAGTAAACTTTGCAAGTAAGCATGGTAAGACTATAGCTGAAGATGTAAAAAACCTTTTTAAAGTGAGAGGCAAGACTAAAGCACAAGCAATGCCGTATTATGTATTTAATACCAATGATGATAACGGTTTTGTTATTGTTTCGGGAGATGACCGAACAGCGGAGATCCTTGCTTACTCGGATAAAGGTCGTTTTAATGCAGATGAAATACCAGATAATATGCGCGAATGGCTTCGTTATTATGCCCATGTGATAGGTACGTTGGAATCCACATCGTCTGTCAAAGCGTCAAGTACCACATTATATGATAATGGACTACGTGAAGCCAATAGCGCTATCTCTCCCCTTCTATCTTGCACCTGGAATCAAGGTAGTCCTTATTATGATCGCTGTCCGTTAGTTGAAGGGCGCAGATGCTACACAGGTTGCGTATGTACAGCTGCTGCACAAGTGATGTATTATCATCAATGGCCTAAATCTGCTACCACTAATATTTCAGAGCATTCGTTTACATATAATAATAGGAGATACACGGAAAACGAACTAACACCTGTTGTCTTCGATTGGAAAAGCATGAATAACAGTTATCGTGATGGTCAATCAGATCATTCGGCAACTGCTGTCGCTGTACTCATGCAATATGTAGGGCAGGCCATTAAGTCTGGCTATGGACCTGATGGAACTGGATCAAGTTTTACAGAAGTGGAGAATGCCTTAAAGAACAACTTCGGTTACGATGGAAATATTCAACATCTTTTTCGTAACAATTATAGTAACGAAGCATGGGAAAGTTTGATATATCGAGAATTGGCAGAGCGCCGGCCGGTCCTCTATGCAGGCACATCAAGTGGTGGAGCACATGCATTTGTATGTGATGGATATGATGGAAACGGTCTTTTTCATATCAATTGGGGATGGGGAGGAATGTGCAACGGCTACTTCAAACTATCCGTTTTGAACCCTAACGACAATAGTGGCATGGGTGCAAGTAGTTCAAAAGACGGCTATTCCATGAATCAAGATGTGCTCATTGGGATACAACCTCCATCGAAACACACCGATAATCCTGTGGCAACATTTTATTCTGATATCGACTACAAAGGTAAGGCTGTGGACTTACCAGAAGGAGAGTTTTTGCTGTCCTCATTACAGTCATATGGGATAACAAACGATGATATATCGTCGTTGAAGGTGAAGAGTGGTTTCAAAGTCGTTGTCTATGAGAATGATGGATTCGGCGGGAAGAGCAAATCTTACACAGCTTCTACTGCTAATATGGGTTCTGAGTGGAACAAGCAAGTATCATCAATAAAGATCGAACCAAATGGTAAGAGCGGTCTATCGGGTAACTTCAAAATCATGAACCGCAACAGTGGTAAGTATCTTGACTTGGATAATAACAAGACTGATAACAATACCGCAATCGTCCAGTTTGATGACGAGGGTGTAGATGCCTCTCAGACGTGGACATTTACAGAGGTGATGAATGGTAAGGGTGTCTACTCCATCTGTTCCTATGGTAATAAGAACCGAGGTATGGATGTCGCTGATTTTTCTAAGGAAAACGGAGCTCAGGTGCAACTATACGACTATTTGGGTAATAATCATCAACAGTTTATTCTCTACGACTGTGGTGAAGGCTATTATCAACTTGTAGCTCGTAACAGTGGTAAAGTGGTAGAGATTCCACAATCAAGCAAAGGAAATGGTGAATGGATAAAAATCTACGACAACAATGGCTCCCACACACAACAGTGGGCCGTGGTTGAGAACCGATACGACGAGGCTTCTGCAGTTACATTGTATACCGATAAAGGCTATAAGGGTAAAGCTGTGACCCTTTCTGAAGGCCAATATAACCTCAGTCGAATGGGGCTTTACAATCTGAAGGACAATGATATGAGTTCTTTGAAGGTCACTCCTGGTTTCAAGGTTACAATCTATGAGGATGACAATTTCAATGGCAAAAGTAAGTCATACACAGCCTCTGAGAGTTTCGTTGGTGAAGAATGGAATGATAAGATGTCTTCGTTGAAGGTTGAGGCGTACGGAAAGAGTGGACTATCAGGTGACTATAAGTTGCAAAACCGCAACAGTGGTAAGTTTCTTGATTTGGACAACAACAACACAGACAATAAAACAGCCATCGTTCAATATGATGATGAGTACATAGATGCAACGCAGATATGGACATTGACAGAGATTGGTGGTGAAAAAGGTGTTTATTCTATATGTACTTCAGTCAACAAAAGGCAAGGTATGGATGTAGCCGATTGGTCGAAAGACAATGGCGCCCAGGTGCAACTCTATGAATATAGCGGCCACAGGAATCAACAGTTCATCGTTGTCGAAAAGGGTGATGGTTATTATCAATTTGTTTCACGTCTTAGTGGTAAAGTGATAGAGATACCGAACTCGAGCAAGGACAATGGCGAGTGGATAAAGCTATATGACAACAATGGCACCAATACGCAACAGTGGAAATTCGTTAGTCCGTCAGTCTATTCTGGCATCGCAAACACCGAAAGTCTCTCTGGGATGAACCTCAGAAAAGAGGGCAATACCATCATCGTGACAGGTGCAAAAGGTAAAGAATTGACTATCTATGATGTAAGCGGAAGACTGATACGTTGCGAGACAATAGATTCTGCCAAATATTCCATGTCTTTGGATAAAGTGAAGACAGGTATCTACATCATGAAAATAGATTCCATTGCTAAAAAGATACGGGTCGAGCTGTAACATTGCTATATTCTATAATCTAATAATTGAACTTTAGCAAGTTCGGAAGTTAAAGAATTTAAAGAAGTTATCACTCCCTTCGGTCGTTAGAAGTTATAGCCAACAGCCTTTTTGGTTGAAAATTTAGCTGTAAAGCATTTGGCTTTAACTTCTCAAACTTCTTTAACTTCCCCATTTGCGAAAGTTGAGTACTAATAATTCAAAATTAACTATTATGAAAAAAAATCGTATTTTATTGTTTTTAACGTTATTCTGCGTGGCAATTCTGAAAGTCCATGCACAAAAAATTCCTATTGAGATAGTGAACAATTCTGTTTTTCCTGACGACAAGGTATATGTGGCTATCATTGGTAAGAAAGTGAGTGATGATGCTCCTATTTATTATGACCTCATAGCCAACAATGCAAGTGATGCTGCACTCAGAGCCCTTACTGTCAATACAAACACTCTGCATAAGTTCAACGGAGATAGAGGTTATGCCAATGTGTTTACGCCACTGAATCAGATAAAAAACAAAACCATTTACGTAGATAAAACCCATGCTTGCCGTATGTTTTTTGGTTTCAATTCACCGCTTTACCTACACGTAAACGATAATAATGGTGGGTATGCAGGAGCTGACATGCAAAACCCTTCCGACCCGAATATCGATCTGCGATGGGAACTTATTGAATTTACTTATGATAGGTATGGTGTGATGTTTATCAATACCACACGTGTTGATGCATTCCAATATCCCATGGGATTGGAACTATATGGAAATGCTTCGGCAGGTGCCAATAATCCATACACCAAGCGTGGAGAGGTGAATACCTATGAGGAGATTATCAATCGCTGGAAGACACAAAACGAAGGTAATATCTTCTCTAACTGTCTGAAGAACAAGATAACTCAGGATCATTTGGGAGGTATTATTATGCAACCATCTAAAGTGGCAGAGGTGAAGAATACTGGATATTTCGATGGCTACATCAACCGTATCTGGAGCGAGTTTCGCACTAAAGACATACACGTAAACATGGGCAACCAATTAGGTGTTTGGCGTGGACGTGTGAATGGCAACAACTTCGTCTTAAAAAGTGAGTCAGGACCTCGTCAAGGGCAGACGGCCATTGTAGGCAAGCCTACCTCCATTGATGTGATAGAAGGTGCAGGAGAGTTTGCAAAATTCAATGGCAACGATGCAGATCTTCCAGTACAAGCCATGTTCTGTGGAGCGATGAATCGTGGAGTGATAAGAACAAATCTTGCAGATGGCGAACTGCAGGATTGGGGAGATACAGGAAGCTTCTTCAACACCGATGTATATAACCCTTATGTGAAATTCTTCCATCAGAAAGACATCAGTTACGACGGTTATACCTATGCCTTCGCATACGATGACACATTTGACCAAAGTGCAACATGTGCCACCAGTCATCCAGAACGTGCCGTGGTAACTATTGGTGGATTTAAAGGACAGTCTGGGACAGATCATCCTATACCAGAAGTTACTGCTGCTCCTATCCCTCATCACACAACTGACAATGTGAAATCGGTTTATAGTGATACTTACACTTCGCTTGTTCCGGATATGTTTATTGGCTCTTGGTATCAACAGACAGCTACACAGAGTGTCAGCCTTGACGGCAACAATACACTCAAGTGTTCCAACTTTAATTATGTCGGAATTGAGTTTGGTGGTCCTGAGATAGACGCAACAGATATGGAATATCTCCATTTGGATATCTATCCTCTATCTTCTTTTACGATCAATGTATACCCAATATGTCGTAACAACGATGGGAGTGTCAACGACCGTTTGAAAAAACCTATTAATCTCATAGCTAATCAATGGAATAGCATAGATATCCCTATGAGTTATTTTGTTGGACTCAACGCTTCCAGAATCTTCCAGTTCAAGTTTGATAACGGTAAAGGAGAGACCTTCTATCTCGACAATCTGTATTTCTACAAGAATGGTTCTTCTAGCGGAATAAGTAGCATAGAGACCCACAAACAGGATAATCATGCGTGGTACAACTTGCAAGGTCAGCGTATGAACGATGGTGCAGGTTCATTGCCAAAGGGAGTGTACATACATAACGGAAAGAAGATTTTAGTGAAATAACATAAAATAATAAAAATGAGGGTGTGTCATAAGTCTGTGACGCACCCTCGTGATAACCAGATCAGTGACATGAGTCCAGTATGTGGTCAAATAATTAAAAATATGAAGAGACGAATTCTTTTTGCAAAAAACTTTTTCCTTGTAGGTTTATTGCTATTAACTTCTTTACAAGTCATAGCGCAAAAAGCCCGTGTGATGATCACTACGGAAAACAACAGTAAACTCTTGTCAGAGACAATACTGAAAACCACAAAAGGTAGTCCTGCATCCAACTATGTGCGTATCAATACAGACCGTCAATATCAGACGGTAGATGGTTTTGGCTTCGCTCTTACCGGAGCGACGTGTTACAATCTAATGCGAATGAATGTAGGAGAACGTGATGCACTTCTTAAGAAAATATTTTCAGAGCGCCAGGGTTATGGTGCGAGTTATGTGCGCATAAGCATAGGATGTAGTGACTTTTCTCTTTCACGCTATACTCTTTGCGATGTAAAAGGCATAGAAAATTTTGCCCTTCAAAGTGAAGAAATTGCGTATGTGATTCCCATTCTAAAAGAAGTGCAAGCCATCACCCCCAAGGTGAAAATCATTGCCGCACCATGGACTGCTCCTAAATGGATGAAGGTGAGTCAGAAAAATGGGGATGTTCCGTATGATAACTATGTAGGCGGACATCTGAATAAAACTTGTTATTCGGACTATGCGGACTATTTCGTAAGGTTTCTGAAAGCGATGAAAGACAACGGAATAACAATCCATGCGGTGACTCCACAAAATGAACCTGGAAACGGAAACAACGAAGGAGGAGCTATGCTCATGGATGTTGATGAGGAAATAGCTTTTGTTAAGGTTCTTGCCACAGCCTTTCACAATGCAGGACTGAGTACCAAGATATATCTTTTTGACCACAATTTTGATAACGAACAATATGCCGAACGGGTAGCAAAGTCCTTGCGGTCATCATCGTTTCTTGGTGACGATCTTGTGGAAGGTGCCGCTTTTCATAACTATGGGGGTGACCCTACAGCCATGGCTACGTTTTATAATAACACGGGTCTGAAGTCAATCTATACTGAGTCAAGTATAGGCTCGTGGAACGATGGACGTAATCTAAATGGCAAGCTATGCGGAGAATTCAACTGGTCGGGTTTGCGTGCGTTGCAAAACCAGAGTAGTGCATTTATAGCATGGAACCTGCTTCTCGACTATGATGGTCATCCTACCACCTTATCTAATAGTACTGTGTATGGCAATATGGAAATAGATGCAAGTAGTTATGCGCTCTCTACGGTACGCTACAATCGCGATTATTATATCATTTGCCATCTTTCTTCTGTCATCCGACCTGGTGCGGTAAGATGTGACTATATAGAGAATGGTGTACCAAGAGATGACTGGAACTTCAATTATGTCGCACTAAGAAACTCGGATGGCACCACAGCTTTTGTCATTAGTAATAAGACATCGGTCGAAAAGCATATCAACCTTGCTTCGAATAGCGAATATGTGAACGTAGATATACCTGCCAAAAGTGTTGTTTCTGTCCTTTTGGGAGATACAGAACAAAATGCCGTGACCTTTGGTGGTATGGAGATGATTCCGTCAGATAACCGAAATAGTTTTTCTATCAATACCTATCTTGAAAAGGGCAAAACATACACTGCTGTAGGCGATGATGCCTTCAGTTCACCTGACTTCTATGAAGATCCTGATTTTTTCATCAAGTTAGGAAATGGTCGTTTCAAGTTTACGGCTCTCAGTGGTTATTATAACATCAAGTTTGTCCCCGCAACGAAGAGTTTTCGTATATACGCCTCTCATGAGAATGGGAATCCATTGAGTCTTAATGCAGATGGCACCGGTGCCTTATGGGCTATTGGCAGTGATGGATTGCATAAACCGTATTATAGTATCATAAGCAATCAGAGCTGGTGGACTGATACCGACCATGCTACATGTATGGCACCCGTGGGCAACAAGAGATACCAACTGACACTTACTGCAGGTCGTCAACTGAATGTAAATAATGTTGACTTTAAATTTTTCGGACAGGCAGGATGGGGTGTTGAATTGAATCCTACAGGTGAATACCGCATCTCTTCCATGAGTGATGTGTTTCTCATAGGGCATCAGGCAGTGAATGGGCATAGTGATGGCAATGTGTATGTGGCTGACGGTGTGACGCTACAAGAAGGAAGAACCTTTCGTTTTATCGTTGACATGTCGGTTCCCTCGCAGCCAGTAATGTCTGTTGATGATATATCTACGGGCATAAAACATCCTGAAGTATATGCTGATGGTCTTTCCCACGAGTGGTTCACACTTTCAGGTATAAAGATCGAACGGCCACATAAAGCTGGTGTTTATTTATGTAATGGGAAAAAAATCATAATCTTATAAATATCTGAGAACTGAATAGTTCATTTAATGTTTATGCTAACTGATTTTTCAGAAATGATAATTTCTCAAAAATCCTGCACACAGTGATATGAATGCTGGTGGCATTTACATCGTACGAACCAACAAGGGAAACTTTAAGGTAAAAAAGTAATATTTAAAGGTAAAAAAGTAAAAACAACTTTCTCAAATGGGGAAGTTAAGATAACTTCTCTAA
>ERZ507072.1214-NODE-1214-length-13405-cov-5.052285_pt1 | contig 13405 bp, 9 predicted proteins | sample MGYA00512864_ERZ507072 | MGnify/ENA metagenome assembly ERZ507072 | reverse complement strand
GGAGCAAAAGAGGGGCTGCCGAAGGGCTATCGGATAAAAACGATGCTGTTCACCGCCTGTCCGGCGTTGTATCTTGCGTTGTATCATCATTGGAAAGGTTGAAGTAACTGTTCCGTAGGTCTGCGCATTTACTGCGCTGACCGTAAGAAAACTTAGATTAGAAGGCAAAAATCCTATCGGCATAGCCGATCTGGAATGGATTTTTGCGCGTAACTGTGGGGGTACTGAACAGTTACAGGTTGAAAATAAGAACCGGATGCCGAGGGATCGAATTGCTTTTGGACGATGCAAAAGCAGAATGAGAGGAATCATGAAAGACGATAAAATTGTTTTATATATGCATGCGGGAAGCGGCAACCACGGCTGCGAGGCGATTGTCAACAGTCTTTGCCGGATGCTTCCCAAACCGGCGATTCTGATGACGAACCGCCCGAAGGAGGATGAAACCTATTCCCTGAAGGAGCTTTGCAGCAGCTTTGTACAGGAAAAAAGCATCGAAAAGAATGTATTCGTGCATACCTGGTACTATTTGAAGCGAAAGCTTTTACATGACCCGGACTGCTTCATGGAATACCGGTATCAGGACATTTGCGGGAAAAATCTGCACCGTCTGAATATTTCCATCGGCGGGGATAATTATTGTTATGACAACATGCTTGACCGGCTGATTTCCGCAAACCGCATGTTCCACAAGCAGGGCGCTAAAACGGTTTTATATGGCTGCTCTATCGAGCCGGAGTTGTTAAAACGTCCGGAAATCATGGAGGATATGAAGCGCTACGACGCGATCGTCGCGCGGGAAAGCCTGACCTTTGCAGCACTGCAGGAAGCCGGAATTGACAAAAATATCCATTTATATCCGGACTCGGCTTTTTTACTGGAAACAAAGCTGGCTCCCCTGCCGGAGGGCTGGGTTCCCGGAAAGATGCTGGGCCTGAACATTAGTCCGATGATTGTGGACAATGAAAAGACTTCGGGCATTACGATGCAGAACTATAAAGCGCTGATTTCTCATATTTTAGAAACGACCGATCTGCATATTGCACTGATTCCCCATGTGGTGTGGGAAAGCAATGATGACAGAAAACCGATCCGGCAGCTTTATGAAGCCTTTGCATCGACCGGACGTGTGATCGAGCTGCCGGATGGGTCCGCTCCGGAATTAAAGGGCTATATCAGCCGCTGCGAGATGTTTATCGGAGCCCGGACCCATGCGACAATCGCGGCATATTCCTCCTGCGTGCCGACGCTGGTAGTCGGCTATTCGATTAAGGCCCGTGGAATCGCAAAGGATTTATTTGGAACGGACGAGGGCTATGTCCTGCCGGTGCAGGCACTCGCCCAAAAAGAAGACCTCGTCAACGCATTTGACTGGCTGTATCAAAATGCACAGGCACAGAAAGCACACCTGCAGCAGATTATGCCGGACTATTGTAAAAAGGCAAAAGAAGCAGAAAATCTGTTGAGAGAGCTGTGAAAGCGTAAAAAATCAGAAGCAGTTGCGTGAAATACAATGCAGCCGTGCAGGCAGTTCATAAAAAGCAGAGGGAGGGAAAATTGTGAGCCAGATACAGGAAATGATAAAACCGGCAGCAGCGATGCTGGATGCTTATCCGGTGGTGACCACCAAACAGAAAATCAAACAGTGGATCAAGACCTGCGTCCCGGGCATGACGCCGGAAAAGGTGGAGCGTTATTCCTGGCCTCAGGCGATTCTTGCGATGGGGCTGTTGCAGGCATATGAGCAGACAAAGGACAAGACTGCGTTAAGCAGTGTGTTTTCCTATCTCAGACGGTGGAAAAACAGCGGATATCCCATCTCTCATGTGGATCATGTGATGAATGGAAGCGTTGCCCTGTGGACAGAAGAGATTTTGACGAGGGAAAAAAGAGAAGATGCAGAATCTCTGGAAGCGCTCTGGATCTGCCGGGAAGGGGCGGACATTTGCGCAGGCTGGATCAAAGCAGCGAAAAAAACTGCGGACGGCATCCTTGCGTACCGGAGCCAGCATCCGGACTGGCTGTTTGCAGATACCCTTGGGATGCTTTGTCCCTTTGCCTGTCGTTACGGTGTTCAGAAACAGGATAAAGAGCTGTTAAACCTCGGAATCCGTCAGCTGGAGCTCTTTTTCCAAAAGGGGATGGATGAAAAAACCGGTCTGCCCTATCATGGCTATGATGAAAAGACCGGCATGAAATACGGAATAATCGGCTGGGGAAGAGCCTGCGGCTGGATGCTGCTTGGATTGTCGCAAAGCATTTTGTGGATTTCAGAGCAGCCTGCAGGAGCAGAACAGGCGGACAAGCTGCAGGCAGAGCAGCCTGCAGGAGCAGAACAGACGAACAAGCTGCAGGCAGAGCAGTCAGCAGTGCAGCCGTCCTCCCAGTCTGTTGCCCGGGAGGGCTGCAATCGTCTGATTTTACTGCAGCAACAGCTCCTTGACAGCATTTTTGTATGGCAGCGCGCAGACGGTGGATTTTCCTGGCAGCTGCAGGCACAGGAGGGACACCGGGATACCTCAGCAGAGGGGATGATCGGATATGGGGCCTGGCTGGCAGCAGAGACTGCAGCTGTGCAGCGTTCAGAGCAGTGGAGTCTTGCACTGAGCCGTCTGGCAGCCACCCTGCAGACAAGTATCCAAAAAGGATATGTCACAGACTGCTCCGGGGAATGCAAGGGCTTTGCGGAATATCCGCAGGTATACGGAACCTATCCCTGGGGCAGCGGCAGCGCGCTGGCCTTTCTGGCAGTGCAGCTTTTCAGGGAAGAGAATAACGATAGGGCAGAATGATCCTTATGCCCTATCGCAGGACAAGTTCGATCAAACAGTTCGGCAGGAATATCAGGAGAACAGGACGAAAAAACATGGGAAGAGTCAGATATGCGACCAGAAATATAATATTCGGCTTTTTAGGGAGCGGGGCAACGACGCTGCTCAATTTTATCCTGCGGCAGGTGTTTATCACCCATCTGGGCGATACGCTTCTGGGCGTGCAGGATCTCTACAGCGAAATTCTGACGATGCTTTCCCTTGCGGAGCTTGGCGTCGGAACGGCTTTAAACTACAGCCTGTACGGTCCGGTAGCGCGGGGCGAGCGGGAAAAAATCAAATCCTACATGCAGCTGTATAAAAAAGCGTACCGCACCATTGCCATCGTGATTGCTGTCATTGGACTTGTACTGGTACCGTTTTTACCCTGGATTGTCAAAAATGCAGATTATCTGACCCTAAGGCAGCTGCGGGTTTACTATCTGCTGTTTCTGTTCAACACGGAGACAAAGTATTTTGTTGCATACAAATACAGTCTTGCCAATGCGGAGCAGAAAAACTATATCCAGACGAACGCGGATGCCATCAGCAAAGCGGTTTCCGTGGTGCTGCAGCTTCTGGGACTGCTGGTACTGCCAAACTACCTGTTATACCTGCTGATTCAGGTTGGCGTATCTCTCGGACAGAAGATTTTTATCAGCTGCTATCTGAACCGCAAATATCCGCTTTTGCTGGAAAAAAATGTGGAACCGCTGACAAAAGAAGAAACCGGAGCGGTGGTGGATAAGACAAAGGCGCTGATGCTGCACCGGATCGGGGATATGGCGCGTCTGCAGACGGATGCGATCATTATTTCGTCCTGTCTGGGTGTCGTCTGGGTCGGTCTGATCGGAACCTACAAGATGATCGTCAATTCCGTTTCAGGTTATGTAAACCTGATTTTCAACTCCGTCATTTCCAGCTTTGGAAATCTGATCGCGACGGAGAGCAGGGAAAAGCAGTTTCAGCTGTTTCTGGTGTATCGTTTTTTTGCAATCTGGGTATACGGATTTTCGGCTGTGGGATTTTTCCTGCTCCTGTCTCCTCTCGTGGAGCTGTATGTCGGAGCGGATCGCGTGTTGGCAACTTCGATTATCGCCTGGTATCTGACGGACTATTTCTTCAAGGGGGAGCGCGTCGTGCTTTCAAATTTCAAGACGGCGGCTGGTGTTTTTGAACAGGATAAATATCTGTCCATCCTTCAGGGTATCGTCAATCTGGTGCTGTCGATCGCTCTGGTGTTTAAAATCGGTCTGGCGGGCGTGTTTATCGGAACCGTCGTATCCGGACTGATTGCAAATATCACAAAACCGATCATTATTTATCGGGTTTGCTTTGAAAAAAGTGCGGTTTCCTATTTTCAGGAGTCCATCAAATATCTGCTCGTCATCGGAGCTGCGCTGGCAGTGCTCATTCCGCTGCAGAATCTGCTGATGCCACAGGTGACGATTGCAAAATTTGCGCTGATGATCGTGATCATTACGGTTGTCTTTAATGGAATTTTTCTGATCGTGTTCGGCAGGACGGAGGAATTTAAGTATTTGTACGGAATGGTAAAAGGGAGGTGGAAACGGTCATGATTATCGTAGAGGTGATGGGCGGACTGGGAAACCAGATGCAGCAGTACGCATTGTACCGGAAGCTGGAGTCTTTGGGAAAAGATGCCAGACTGGATGTTTCCTGGTTTCTCGACAAAGAGCGGCAGACAAAAGTGCTTGCAAGCCGGAAGCTGGAGTTGTCCTGGTTTGAAAATCTTCCTGCAAAATATTGCACACAGGAAGAAAAGCAGGCTATTCTTGGAAAAAATACTTTGGTCGGAAAACTGAAAAAGAAGCTGCTTGGGGGCAGCAACCGGCATTTTACGGAAAGCGACATGTATCATCCGGAAATCTTTGATCTGGAGGACGCTTATTTAAGTGGTTTCTGGGCATGCGAGGCTTATTATGCGGATATTTTGCCGATGCTGCGCAGCCAGATTCATTTTCCGGATCCGGAAAAAGGCGAAGGCTGGGATTTAGAGGCTGCCGCGAAAAATAAAGAAACGATGGAGCGCATGAAGCAGGAAGCCTCTGTGAGCATCCATATCCGCCGCGGGGATTATCTGGATGCACAGAATGCAGAGATGTTCGGCGGGATCTGCACGGATGCTTATTATGAAGCGGCGATTTCGTATATAAAGGAGCAGACACCGGACGCACATTTCTATGTTTTTTCAGATGACTCTGGATATGCGAAAAATGCCTACCCCGGAAAAGAGTTTACTGTCGTGGATTGGAATACCGGGAAAAACAGCTTGTTTGATATGCAGCTGATGAGCTGCTGCGACCATAATATCTGCGCAAACTCCACCTTCAGCTTCTGGGGAGCGCGGCTCAATCCGAGCCCGGATAAGGTGATGATCCGTCCGTCAAAGCATAAAAACAGCCAGAATATCGTGCCGGAGGAGATGAAAAGGCTCTGGGACGGTTGGGTGTTGATAGATGGAAAGGGAAGAATTATTTAAGAAAAGTTAAGAAAAGCGGTTCCTCGAATACGGTATAATAATACTGACACACGGCAATTGCACATATTTTTTGAGGTAAAATGTGCAGCAGCGAACAAGACGGTACAAACTGGTAATTGGGCGCGTTTGCGCTGTTTTGTAGATTGAGGAGAAATTATAATGAAAAAGAAAATAGTTATATCTGAAAAAGTGACAGCGGTTATGCTTGCAGCAGCGATGGCCATTAGCATGACAGCATGCGGCAGCCCTGCAAAAGATATGCAGGGAGCAGCAGAAACAGCAGCGGATGAAGAAACAAGTACGGTAGAAACAGCAGCGGATAGAGAAACAAGTGCGGTAGAAACTGTATCAGAGATTGCCGGAAATACAACGGAAAGCACGGAGAATGCAGCGACAGACGCAGAGATTTTGGTTGCAGAAGACCCGGATACAGAAATTACAGCGTCAAATGAGAATACCGACATCAAGGTAACGGTAGAGGATCAGAAGGAAGAAAAGAAAAACGATGCAGGAGAGGTCCTGGTCACAATTAGCGTTCAGAAAGCCACCATCGAAGACAGCGGCTATGATGCACTGCAGAAGGTGCTGGATCAGCAGAGCGCAGATACCTATGAGCTGGCGCAGGAAGCATGGGGAGATATGCAGGCCTTCCTGGAAGACAGCGATTGGGAAACAACTGGCTCTTTATATGCCATCGAGGACACCATTTCCATGAAGCGTGGGGATGACAGGATCTTCAGCTACGTAACCACGGATTATTCCTATCTTGGAGGTGCACATCCGAACTTCGTTTATAATGGTTACAATTATGACACAAAGACTGGCAAAAGGCTGACACTGCGGGATGTGACAGAGGATTACGACAGCCTGTATGCACAGGTTCTGGACACTCTGAGGGCTTTTCAGGAAGAACAGGAGGATTTTATGTTCTTTGAAGACTACGAGGATACTGTCAAGGGAATGTTTTACGGATTTTCAGCCGAAGAGGATTTGGAAGACAGCGGCATGACAGCTGCAGACAGGGAGGAAATTTCGGATACTGCAGGGACAGCGTCCGATATCGACAATATTCAGTGGTATCTGACCGACAATGAGCTGGTGGTGATCTTTAACCGTTATGATATCGCAGGGTATGCCTTTGGTCCGACTGCGGTACAGATTCCGTTCGAAACAGGGCTGGTAAAAGAGATTTATTCATGACAATAGAATGCTCGCAGAGCGTACATTCTATTGTTGGAAGTAAATGTGCGAAGCAAGAGGAATTATGCCTATGAAGAATGTGATTGCAGTGATCTGGGACTGCGATAAGACGCTGATTGACGGATATATGCAGGATCCGATGTTTGCAGAATATGGCGTTGAGACGAAGCAGTTCTGGGCGGATGAAAATAAAATTCTGGATGAATACCAGAAAACCGGCGTGCGGGTCAATCGCGACACCTATTATCTGAATTATTTTATCAAATGTGCCCATGAGGGGATTTTCCCGGGCTTAAATAATGCAAAGCTTCGCTCTTTTGGAAAGCTGCAGAAGCTTTATCCGGGGACGCTGGAATTTTTCCGGAAAACAAAAAACATGTTCCGAAATGATGCGAGTTATTCGGAATATGATATTCAGGTAGAGCATTATATTGTCAGCACCGGGTTTGCAGAGGTAATCCGGGGAATGGAGCTGATGAATTATGTGGATGATGTCTGGGGCTGCGAACTGATGGAAGCGCCGGATGCAGATAATCAGCCGCTCATCAACGAAATCGTTTATACGATCGATAATACGACGAAAACGCGTGCGATTTTTGAAATCAATAAAGGAATCGGAAAGATTGACGGCATCGATGTCAATTCCAAGATTCCCCAGGAGCTGCGGCGTGTGAAATTTGAAAATATGATCTACATAGCAGACGGACCAAGCGATATCCCGGCCTTTTCCCTTGTACATCAAAACGGCGGTTCCACCTTTGCCATTTATCCAAAGGGCGACGTCGCTGCCATGAAGCAGGTAGAACAGATGCGTGCAGACGGAAGAGTTGACATGTATGCCGAGGCGGATTATTCCGAAAATACGACTGCAAACATGTGGATCACAAACCGCATTCAGGAGCTTGCCGACAAAATCCGGGAACGGGAAAAAAATAAAATCGAAAAATATGCCGGCGGTGTGCCCAGGCATTTGGTGTAGGAATGAAGCAAAAAACAACGAACTTAAAACAATATGTGGCGGCTTTTTTCTTTCCGATGGTGATATTGATGGCAGTGTTTGCCTGCATGCACTTTTATCCGTTCGGAGAGAATTCCATTCTGGTATGGGATATGAACTGGCAGTATGTTAGTTACTTTTCCTGGCTATCCCGTGTGCTGAAAGAGACATCTTTGGACAGCTTCTTTTACAGCTTTTCCATGTCGTACGGAGACAGCACGGCAGGACTGCTCGGGTATTATCTGTTAAGCCCTTTTAACATTGTCTTGTTATTTTTTCAAACGGCGGATTTGCCGGTCGGCATTTTTATCGTTACGATTCTGAAACTGAGCAGCTGCGGTCTGACGATGTATTTATATCTGTCGAAGTGGCTGTCAAAAGAAGGAAAGGACCTGCTGCTCTTTTCCACCTGCTATGCGCTGATGGCATATAATATCGCACAGATGTCCAACCTGATGTGGATTGATGCTGTGATTCTGCTTCCGCTGGTTGCGTTGGGCATTTATGAATGGGTAAATAAAAAGAAAATCTTATTGTTTGTGCTTTCTCTGGGAGCGGCGGCTGCGATCAATTTTTACACAGGATATATGCTGTGCGGATTTGCTGCAATTGATTTAATGGCGGAAATCATTCTGAGACAGGATAGATTGCATATTAAAATGATCCTCCGGGAGTATGTGAAAGGATTGGGCTGTATCCTTTTGGCGGTGTTGCTGGCAGGCTTCAGCCTGATTCCTGTATATTACGAAATTTCCGGCAGCAGGATGTCAGCCTCGTCTTTCAAAGAGACACTGACAGCGCTTTTTCATCTGGACAGTAGAATATGGGAGCTGCCGGGAAAATTGTGTCTTGGAACCTACAATGAAACTGAATTAAGAAGCGGACTGCCGAATCTTTATGCCGGATGTCTTGTCAGTTTGTTATTTCTGGATTATTTTGCCGGATTGCATGCAAAAACAGTCAAAAGAGCAGAAAAAACAGTGGATGCGATTGTCTGCGGGATTTTTATGCTGTCGATGGTATCGACAGGATTAAATATGGTGTGGCACGGGTTTGCAGAAGCAAATGGCAGCCCATACCGCTATACGTTTCTGATCTCTTTCTGGATGATCTGTATTGCGGCAAAGCGGTACAAAGAACTGGATACAATTTTCGAGCAAGAAGGTCAGGCTGCAGAGAAAAAGAAAAGAATCGCACAAAAGCTTATTGCAGGAATCTTCATTACGGCAGTGGTCTGTATTGCTTTTTATCAGTATCAGAAAGATGGATCGGATTATCTGACGAAAAAGAGTGTGGTTTTGACATGCGGAATTCTGGCTTGCTGGTGTATTTTGATCCGGTTGAAAAAATATTCACCCCCAAAATATTCTAAAGCTGTTGTATGCTTTATGTTTCCGATGCTGGCACTGGAACTGGGGATGAATATGAAGCTGGATATCAGTCATTTTTCGTATGCTAATGTCAAGGAATACCGGGCATATGTGGAAGATATGACTCAGTTGGTACAGGAAATTTCGGAACAAGATGAAGAAGTTCTGTATCGGATTGAAAATGATGTGCGTTATGATCAGATCTGTTTTAATGATGCAATGCTGATCGGATATCCAAGCATCACACATTACAGTTCTGTGATGCCGTATCCGGTTTCCTCTTTTGCAGCAAAAGAGGGATTCAGCGCTTGTCCGGGAAGTCTGTCTATTTTGTATAAATGCGATGAAGCAGACTCCAAGACAGCCGGAAAAAGCGGAATTAAGTATTTGATTAGGAAAGAATTGCCGGAAAATATGCAGGGATGGGTTTTAAAACAGGACAGTCCTTATTATGTACTGGAAAATTCTAATTATCAGCCGGTGATTCGCTTTGAATCGGAAGAAGTTGGCAGTGCAGAGATTCAAAGGGCTGAAAAGACAGCGTTTACAGTTGTACTGAAGAATGAACAAAAAGATTCCCAAAAACTGCTTCTGATGATTCCATGGCATTCGGGATGGCAGCTGCAGTTGGATGGTGAAAGTATTGCTCCGGATCGATATCAGGATGCAATGATGGAAGTTTCCATACCCAAAGGAGCGCATGTGCTTACGATGGCGTTTCATCCGATATTACTGAAAGAAGGAATTTTCGTCAGTTTTGCAGCTGTGCTGATCCTGGTATTTGCCCTGACACCTTTTCCGTGGTACAATAAAAAATAATTATGGATAGAAACAATAACAGGAGGTCCAGAATGAAAGTATTGGTAACCGGCGTAGCCGGACAGCTTGGACATGATGTGATGAATGAGCTTGCCAAACGCGGCCACGAAGGTGTTGGCTCGGATCTGGCAGCAGAATACAGCGGGATTGCAGACGGCAGTGCCGTAACAAAGATGCCTTATGTATCGATGGATATCACCGATGCAGCAGCGGTAGAAACGGTTTTACAGGAGGTAAAGCCGGATGCTGTCGTGCACTGCGCGGCATGGACTGCAGTGGATCTGGCAGAGGATGACGATAAGGTGGACAAGGTTCGCAGCATCAATGCCGGCGGCACGAAGAATATCGCAGAGGTATGTAAGAAGCTGGACTGCAAGATGGTCTACCTTTCCACCGACTACGTATTTGACGGACAGGGTACTAAGCCCTGGGACCCGGACTGCAAAACCTACCAGCCGTTAAACGTTTATGGACAGACGAAGCTGGAAGGCGAGCTTGCAGTTTCGGAGACCCTGGACAAGTATTTTATCGTCCGGATTGCATGGGTATTCGGCATCAACGGCAAGAACTTCATCAAGACGATGTTGAATGTCGGCAAGACCCACGATACGCTGAAAGTCGTATCCGATCAGGTCGGCACACCGACCTACACCTATGATCTGGCGCGCCTGCTGGTGGATATGATCGAAACCGACAAATACGGTTATTATCATGTGACCAACGAGGGCGGCTACATCAGCTGGTATGATTTTACAAAAGAAATTTTCAGACAGGCAGTGGAGCTGGGACATACAGAGTATTCCGAAGACAGACTGACGGTACTGCCGGTGACAACAGCAGAATATGGCCTGTCCAAAGCAAAACGCCCGTTCAATTCCAGACTGGATAAGAGCAAGCTGGTGAAAAACGGCTTTACACCGCTTCCGACCTGGCAGGATGCGCTGCGGAGATATTTGAAAGAAATTGGGATGTAAGGTACAAGAAAGAGAAAAGATACAAGTAAGGCTTCCACAGGGAGGCTTTATTCATGACAATAGAATGCTCGCAGAGCGTGCATTCTATTGTTTGTATTATAGCGGGAGAAGAGTTATGGAAGTGAAGAAAGACTGGCTGTCCGGTGTTTTAAAAGTTTTGCTGTGTTTCTCTTTTGTGTATCTCTGGGTCATGGCACTTGTGTATGTAAAGAAAAGTTATTGTGGAATTCCGGGGGCGGCAGTCTTTCTGATTGCGGCGTTACTCGATGGAATTTTGGTCTGGTGCGTATGGAAAAAGAAAAAATTGAAATCAGACCAAACGACAACCATAAAAACAGAAAATATCTGTCTGTTGTGTGCATCCCTTGTATTGCTGGCACTTCAGTTTGTCGTGATCTGGAACGCGGTTTTCAGGACGGCATGGGATCCGGGCGCAGTCTGGTATGGCGCTCATTTCGTGGAGATGGGGGATCAGGATGGCATCAACAGCATGGGATATTATTTTTCTGTGTATCCCAATAATCTGCTTTTGGTATGGATTTATTCTATAGTGTTGAAATTAAATGATGTAATAGGCACACCGATTGCAAATGGAACGATGTTGCTTGCATTATTTCAGTGTATTTTTGTGACAGGTGCAGGGGCTTGTCTTTATAAGACTGTGCGCCATTTCGCGGATCAGAAAATTGCTTGGATTGCATATGGATTTTATTTCATTCTGGGCGGGTTGTCGGCGTGGATTATGATTCCGTACTCGGATTCGACTGGGATTATTTTCCCGATCTTTCTGCTTTATCTTTCTGTAAAAATAAAAGAAACGGAGTCTGTAAAGAAAAGATGCATGTTGCTCTTTTTACTGTTCTTCTTCTGCTATATCGGTTTTGAAATTAAGCCTATGGCTGCGATTGTGGTGATTGCGATCGTTGCAGTGGAAGGAATTCATTTTGCTGGCAGGCTGTTGAAAAAGCAGAGCGTCTGGAAAAAATCGTTGCTGGCATATTGTCTGGCAGCAGTGCTTGGCATGGGAGCGGCAGCTGGGGGAGTTTCTGCAGTTGTTGGTTCCATGCATTTCCCGGTTGTTACGGATACCGTGCTTGGCTGGCAGCATCACATGATGCTGGGATTGAATAAAGATACAAACGGCGGCTACAGCCAGGCGGATTTTGATTATTCGACGAGCTTTTCCAGTGCAGAGGAGCAGCATGCGGCGGAATTAAAGGAAATTGGAAAACGATTAAAAGATTTCGGCGTAGGTGGATATCTGCAGCATTTTGTAAAAAAATCAGCGAGAAACTATTTTGACGGATGCTTTGGATGGGGAGGACTGGGAGAGACTTTCTATACAGAAATCTTCCCGGAAAGAGGAACAGTATTGTGTTCCTTGATCCGTTCCCTGTATTATGATAACACGGAAGATACGCTGTACCGGTATCAGGCGCTGTTTCGGCAGATTTTGTGGTATATGGTACTGGTTCTTGTCCCTTTTTCTGTATTTACGAAAAGACCCCTGGACAAAAAACGCCAGGTTGCAGTGCTGTCAGTGCTGGGGCTGATGCTTTATCTGCAGATTTTTGAGGCACATGCAAGATATCTGTATACGTTTGTACCGATTTTTGTGTTCCTTGCGACAGAAGGAATCGACAATCTGAGAGAATATCTGAACCAGAAATCAGAGCGCAGGGTTAAAAAATGAGAAAATTCGATAAAATTATAATTGGTGCCGGATTGTATGGATGTTATGCTGCAAATCTGTGCGGGAAACGTAACGAAACGGTTCTCGTTTTGGAATATGACGAAGCACCGTTTCAGCGGGCAACATATATCAACCAGGCAAGGGTACATATGGGATATCATTATCCGAGAAGCCTTTCGACTGCAATGAAATCCGCAGGATATTTTCGGAGATTTGTAGAGGATTTTTCTTTTTGTATTCATGATAAATTTGATCAGATTTACGCGACTTCGGAAAAGTTTTCGTGGACGAATGCGGTGGAATTTGTAGAATTTTGTAAAGCTGCCGGGATCCGTTGCGAAGAAGTGTCTGCGGCAAAATATTTCAATCCGGGAATGTGCGATGGTGCCTTTCTGACAGAAGAATATACCTACGATGCGAAAATTCTCGGAGCGTATTATCAGGAACAGCTGGAAAAGCAAAAAAATATCGAAATTCAGTACGGTGCCAGAATTGACCGGATCATAAAGACAGAAAAATCATTTGTAATTTATCTGGAAGATGGAACAGAATATGAAACTTCTTTTGTCTTAAACGCGTCCTATGCTTCCGTGAATCAGATCCTGCAAAAACTGGAGAATGTCGGGACAGAAAAGTTCAAAATAAAATATGAACTGTGTGAAATTATTCTCTGTAAACCGACAGAGAAGTTAAAACCAATCGGTCTGACTGTGATGGATGGTCCGTTTTTTTCAATCATGCCGTTTGGATGCACAGGACTGCATTCTCTGACCTCGGTTACGTTTACACCGCATGTCACTTCTTATGAGGAACTGCCGACATTTTCCTGTCAAAAAGGATTGGAAAGCGGAGAAAATTCCTGCACGCCCGGGCATCTGGGAAATTGTTCTGAGTGCCCGCATAAACCGGAATCCGCCTGGATGTATATGTCGCAGCTGGCGAATAAATACATGAAAGCAGAGTACGGATATACCTATCAGCAGTCATTATATTCGATGAAGCCGATCCTGAAATCGTCAGATCGGAAGAGCACACGTCT
>ERZ507072.1204-NODE-1204-length-13513-cov-4.898722_pt1 | contig 13513 bp, 8 predicted proteins | sample MGYA00512864_ERZ507072 | MGnify/ENA metagenome assembly ERZ507072 | reverse complement strand
GATCTGTCGGCAAGTTCGACTTGGTGGCCAAGCACGCCGAGGAATCCGCCGCCGAAGACGCGTCCGAAACCGAGGTCGCCGTCGAAGCCAGCGAGCTCGGTGAGCCGCCAGCCAAGAAGCCAAAGCACTGAACGTTGCGCACAACAACAGTAGGTCTCACGGCAATGCCGCTCGTTCCGAGCCTACGGGAAGCCCACCGGGCTTCCCGCTTAACGGCTCGGCCAGCCAAGAAGCCAAAGCACTGAACGTTGCGCACAACAACAGAAGAGGGGAACCTCCTATTGAGGTTCCCCTCTTTTGTTTTTTGACGTTCGGATGACACTACTGTGGGACGGCGCGCAAATATCCCGCATACACCATCACACCGTCGGAATCACGATGAGATATCGGGTTTCGGCGGTTTTTTGTTGCGTATTGGGGCTGTCGAGCTGCGCGACGGCCTGCGCCAAGAGCGTGCCAGCATCACTGATTTTCACGGTCTCATTAATCAGCGCGTTCATATCGTGCTTGAGCAGCGTGCCGCCAGTGCCAAAGCCGAACAGTACTGGAGCGGTGTCAAGATTGTTGCCGGAATCGCTGGCGTTGGAGGCCTTGCCGTTGCCGGAATCGCCAGTGTCGCTCGACTTGGCTGAGTCGTTCGTTCCCGAACCAGCGCTCTTAGACGAGTCGGACTTATCACCACCACCGATGGCCGAAGTAAGACCACCCGCATAGTTCATCACATCGCCAGCAGACATGGACATGGTGTCATCGACCAGTGAGGCCTTGGAATGCTGCGACTGCTGCTGTTGCGCGGCTTTGGCCTGCTTACGGGCGGCATCGGCCTTACGCTTGGCTTGGGCGACCCGGGTCTTGCCGTAGAACGATTGCGATTGCGAATCGACCAGGCCGGTCAGTGCCTGAGCCTCGGTCACCGGATCGGAAGAGACATCACCGGACGAACCATCACCATCACTGCCGGAAGCCGAGGACGCGCCGCCTTCGAACTGATCGGAGAATCGCAATACAATCTGGCGCAAGGCCGTGGCTTTGCCCGTATGCTCGGAGGCGGTGGCAAGCGTGCTCATCGCGGCATCGACCTTGGATTGAGCGTCGGCGAGTTCATCGCTACCGTTGGTTTCGGCGATGGCTTGGCTCTCGTAAGCGGTGGCGCCCGAGGACGTGCCGCCGGTCAGGGCGCTCAAATTGGCCGTGTAAACGTCCGTGTATTTCATCGAATACGGAATCATTGCGGCGGAGAGCTGGCTCTGGCCATCGGCGTATTGCTTGGAGCCTTGAGTGGCTTCCTCCGAAGCCTCGGCGATCAGATCATCCACCAGTCCGGTGGTGCCTTGCTGCTGGATGCGGCGAATCACCTCGTCCAACGCATCGACTGCACCGGCATGCTGATGTGCGGCACTGACGTTGTTCACCGCGTTGGCCAAGTCGAGTACGGCTTGAGCCAAAGGCGTGTCCCCGGACAGTTCGCCGGCCGTGCCCATCAACGCCGGCAACTGGGTGGAGGTGCCAATCGATCCAGACAGGTGCGTGGTATATGAGCCCACATACGCGGCCATATAGTCTTCAAACGTCCGCTTATGGGCGGTTTCGCGTTCGGCCACTACAGACTTGTTCAGCGCACGTTCGTTATCGCGCAGGGTTTGAAGCTGCTCGATGAGCTGTTGCTGTTCGCCAGAACCGGCGTCGGTCAGTGAATCGACCAGTGTGGCGGCAGAGGCGGTGAGTTGGGCGACATCCGTATCGGCAGCAGGCTGTGCGGCAGCATTCGCAGCATTCGCAGCATTCGCGGCATCGGGATTAGCACCAACTGCCGGACTGCTGGAATTGGAAGGCAATACGGCGAGCGCCACGGAACTCATGGAGAAGTCTTTGGCGTTCATATAGCAGCTGAATTCCAAGCCGGTTGCGGCTTTTCCAGCTGCGGCGACTACGGTATTGGAACCTTGCGTGGTCACCGTAATGGAGTTGTCAGCGGAAACATCATCGGCTACCTGCGTAGGCACGGTAAAGGCGACAACCGGGATCGTACGGTTGGCTTCCTTGGTTTGCGGCTTAATATCGATATACACGCCGATCAGTCCAGACGCGCCGGCAACCTCGTTTGCCTCGACGTTCGGACCGTCAAGCGAGTAGGTGACGCTGACTTTCCATGGCAGGGTGGCGGCGGAAGCGGGGATACGAGAAACCTTGGACGTGCCGGAATTACTATTGGCGGAATCGGTACCAGTGGAACCGCTATTGCCGGAATCGGCACTGGCGCCATTGCCGGCGCCGCCCTTCCCTACCACATACCAACGGACCGGCTCCCCTTCGGCATCGGTGACGGCGTACATATCACTTGCCGTAGCGAGCACCGGACCGTAATCAACCGGAGTCGGACGAGACATCCAAGCACCGCCGAGAATCGAAGCCACGCACAATGCGCAACTGACCAGTGCGGCACCACATCTCATCTACGTATCCCATTCATACAGTCGGCCACTACGGGCATTCCATTCCCGTATTAATGTAGTCGCTGCAGGCAACTTGCCCTATAGACGAATATCCGAAAGGTGCCCATTCGCTGCGGGCGAATCAGGCGAATACGTCGAGTACGCCCGGGTCACCACCGGCATCGGCTATGCGCTGGTGGCGCTTCTTGGCTTCGGTAACCACGAATTCACGGTACATTTCGGCAATTTCCGGATCAAGCCCGGCATCGATGGCGATGCTGTGGAGGCGTTCGATCTGATAGTCCTCACGCTTGGTGTCTTCGGGCGCGAATCCGGCGTTGGCTTTGAGCACGCCGACCTGCGAGGTGGCCTTGAACCGCTCGGCCAGTAATGCGATGACCGCCGAATCGATGTTATCGATGGTTTGACGCAGCGCTTTGATGCGCGCCACCGCTTGTGCGGTTTCCGGGTGGGCCGCCGCCTGGGCGGAGTCGATGGTGGTCCTTTGCCAGTCGCTGCTCGTTTCGCTCATAGGTTCGAGGATACTCCCGATTACGGCTTTGCACGATGCGCAAAGTCAGATATCTCAGATGTCATAGTCGCCGGTGAGGATATGGCTGGCATCCGCATCGCCGAACATGGCCGCACCACTGCCCACTCCCAAAACAATCGAACCCAGTGATGCCTCTTTCATCTCATATATCGTCAGCGTGCATGTGAACGTTGACGGCAATACTACAACTGCAATGTGATAGTTGATGTATTTGCATCAGATACGACAAGGGCTGCACCCCGTATCAATCGGGGTGCAGCCCTTACACTATTGTTCAGCGGTCTGATCAGTTGCCGTTGACCGCGTTGCCGGTGTTGGCCTGCTGCACGATGGCGGCGAGGAAGTCGCGGTTGGTGGCGGTCTTCTTGAGGCGCGGCACCAGCGTCTGGTAGGCCTGCTCGGGCTCCATGCCGCCCAGCAGTCGACGCAGACGGTAGATAATCGGCAGTTCCTGCGGGTTGGTGATGAGCTCCTCGCGGCGGGTGCCGGAAGCGTTGATGTCGATGGCCGGGAACAGTCGCTTGTCCGCCAGCTCGCGGGACAGGCGCAGTTCCATGTTGCCGGTGCCCTTGAACTCCTCGAAAATCACCTCGTCCATCTTGGAGCCGGTTTCCACCAGCGCAGATGAGATGATGGTCAGGGAGCCGCCGTTTTCGATGTTGCGGGCCGCACCGAAGAACTTCTTCGGCGGGTAGAGGGCCTGCGCGTCCACACCACCGGACAGGATGCGGCCGGAGGCAGGGGCTGCGATGTTGTAAGCGCGAGCCAGTCGGGTCATGGAATCGAGCAGTACGACCACGTCCTGGCCGAGCTCCACAAGACGCTTGGCGCGTTCGACGGCCAGTTCGGCAACCGTGGTGTGATCGGAGGCCGGACGGTCGAAGGTGGAGGAAATGACCTCGCCCTGGACCGTGCGCTCCATATCGGTGACCTCTTCGGGTCGCTCGTCCACGAGCACCACCATAAGGTGGACCTCGGGGTTGTTGGCGGCGATGGAGTTGGCGATGTTCTGCAGGGTGATGGTCTTACCGGCCTTCGGCGGAGAGACAATCAGGCCACGCTGGCCCTTGCCGATCGGGGAAACGATGTCCATGATACGGCCGGTGAGCTTGTTCGGGGCGGTCTCCTGCTTCAAACGCTCCTGCGGGTACAGCGGCGTGAGCTTGGAGAACTGCGGACGGTTGAGCGCTTCTTCAACGCTTTGGCCGTTGATGGAATCGATGGCCTGCAGCGGCACGAACTTCTGGCGCTGGTTGCGGCGGTCGCCTTCACGCGGGGCGCGAATCGAACCATGCACGGCATCGCCCTTGCGCAGGCCGTACTTCTTGACCTGGCCCATGGAAACGTACACGTCGTTCGGGCCGGGCAGGTAGCCGGAAGTGCGCACAAAAGCGTAGGAGTCGAGCACGTCGACGATGCCGGCCACCGGCACCAGATCCTCCTGCGGCTCTTCGCGGCGGCTATCACGGTCATTGCGATCGCTACGATTATCGCGATCATCATAACGACGATCATCATCGGCGTTGTCGCGATCACGGCCACGCATGCGACGGTTACGGCGATCGCTGCGATCATTACGGGTATCGCGATCGTTGCGATCGCTACGGTCGCGGCGGTTACGACGCACAAACTCGTGATCGTCGTTCTGCTCGCCGTCTTCGGACGTTTCCTCGTGCTTCTGCGTGGGCAGCGTGGCCAGGATATCGTCGAGGTCACGCACGGTTTCTTCGCTGTTTTCCGCAGTGCGACGACGGCGGCGAGGCTGCTCGTCCTCATCATCACGGACTCGGCGAATCAGCGGAACTTCCACGTCCTCGTGGCGCTCGCGGCGACGCCCGGTAGGCGTTGCATCTCCCAAATCGAGCGTGGCCAGCAGATCGTCGGCCTCATCGGCCTTCTTGCGCGGCTTGCGGCGAGCGAAATCGGACTGGTCGTCATCGCGACGACGGCGGGCCGCACGCGGTTCGGATGCGGCATCATCGGCGGCCTTACGACGGGTGCGTCGCGGTTCGGTCTCGTTCTTCTTGGCATCGTCGGCCACGGGAAGCGGCAAATCGAGCTGCGGTTCCGTGGCAGCCGGAGCCGGAGCCGGCGACTGGGTGGCCACGTCAGCATTGTCTGTGGTGTTGGCCTCAGCGGCATCGGACTGCGGAGCCTTGACGACCTTGGCGGTTTTGGCGGCCTTGGGGGCGCGCACGGTCACACCGGCCGGCGGCTCTCCACCATTGCGCGCCGCCTGCAGGGTGGCGAGCAGCTCGGGCTTGCGCATGGTCGACGTGCCGCGCAGGCCCATCTGTTTAGCGAGCTCTTTGAGCTCAGGCAGCTTCATATCCTCAAGATTCTGGCTATTTGCCACTGGTTGCCCTTTCCATACCGAACAGACCCATGCCTATCCAGGCGTTAAGAGTGATTATTGCGGTTGCACCGCTCATGAATGTTCGCTGCGTCTCTGAGTCTCTGCGAACTTCGTTCACTGTACAACGCCAACTCGACCAACGCAAAACGGCCCGCCGAAAACCAAAAAAGCTCCCTCTGTGACGAGGGAGCTCAACAAGGTTTATTCACTTTTCTTCGTGGTAGGACTTTTCGGTGTTGACGGACCACACGTTCTTCTTGGACGTCTTGCCGGTCTTGATGTTGCCGACGGCCTCCATGGCGGTGGCCATGGAGTGGTCCATGTTGTTGTAGCGGTGCTGGCCGTTACGGCCCACGCAGTACAGGTTGCCGAAGCCGTCGAGGTACTCGATGAGCTCGTCCATGTGCTCATAGGTGTCGAAGTAGGCGGGGTACGCCTTCCTGACGCGCTCACGATGGGAGTCGATGACCTCGTCCGGACCGTTGATCACACGCATGCGGGTGAGCTCGGAAATCGCGAACTTGGTGACATCCTCCTCGCTCATGTTCCAGAACGAGTCGCCCTCCTCGCAGAAGTACTCGAGACCGATCCACACGGTGTCGTCCACGTCCTTGACCAGGTACGGGCTCCAGTTGTTGAAGATCTGCAGACGGCCGACCTTGTAGCCCGGGTCCTGCACGTAGATCCAGCAGTCCGGCACGATCGGCGGATTGCCGAGGGTGGGGATGCTGGTGGTGTTCTTGAGCTTCAGGTGCTTGACCAGCAGGCCCACGGTCACGAAATCGCGGTACGGCAGGCCGTTGGCCACCTCGGTCATATCGGCCGGGGCGGGCTTGGAATCAACGGCCTCGGGATCGGCGCCGGCCGCGTCGATGGCGTTGACCAGGTCCTTGACCGGCATCGAGGAGATGAACTGGTCGCCGGAAAGCTCGGTGCGGTTGCCCTCGGAATCCTCGTACACCACGGAAGACACGGCACCATCGGTCTGGCGGACCTCGACCACCCTGGCGTCGGTCAGCACCTTGACGCCGGCGGCCTCGCAATTGGACTCGACGGTCTCCCACAGCTGGCCGGGACCGTACTTCGGATACCAGAACTCCTCGATCAGCGAGGTCTCGACCTCCGCGTTGGAGCGCTTCTTGGGCAGCAGCTTCTGGAAGGCGTTCTTGAGCACGCCCATGATGGACAGGCCCTTGACGCGCTGGGCGCCCCAGTCGGCGGAGATCTGGGAGGGGTGGCGGCCCCACAGCTTCTCCGTGTAGCCCTCGAAGAACATCGAATACAGCTTGCGGCCGAAACGGTTGATGTAGAAGTTCTCCAGATTGTCTTCCGGCAGCTTGTGGAACATGGACTTCAGGTAGCTGAAGCCGGCCACCATGGTGAGCTTGAAGCCCATGGCCTTCAACGTGTTGGGGCTCAGCGAAATCGGGTAATCGAAGAAGTGGCGGTTCCAGAAGATACGGGACACTCGGTGGCGCTTGAGCATCACCTTGTCCTCCGTCTCCGGATCGGGGCCGCCCGGCTCCATGTCGTGGTCGCGGCCGAGCTTCTTGTCATCATAGGAGGGTGCGCCCTGCAACGGCAGAACGGTCTTCCACCAATCCATGATGCGTTCGTCTTTGGAGAAGAAACGGTGGCCGCCGATATCCATGCGGTTGCCGTTGTGCTTCACGGTGCGCGAGATACCGCCGAATTCGCGGGTCCCCTCCAGCACGGTCACGTCGTACTTGTCGGCACCGCCGTCCTTGATGAGTTCCCACGCGGCGGTAAGTCCAGCCGGACCGCCGCCGATAATCACTACGGATTGCTTGTCGGTCATTATGCTCCTTATAAACGCAAAATCAGAGACAGTCTACTAGAAGCCCCGGAATCGCACACCGAAAGATGAGCGAATGCTTACAGAATTCTCCCGATATACGACCGATGCGCCGTCTTTCCATCAGCAGAAAGGCGACGCATCGAATCGTGAGGTAGGGGTATTCGGCAACGTTGCGTCACACACAGCGCGGCGAATCGGTTTGGTCTTAGGCTAATTCGTCAGCGACGAACTTTCCATAGATTCAGCGAGATGCCTGCAAGTGCAAGCAGCATCATAATCCCCGCAACACCAGTAACGGCAACACCAGTACGACTCAACTCGTTTTCCGTACCATTAGCCTGAGTGTTGCTGGGCTGATGAGTTCCCGCACCATTGTTATTCGGAGTGGTACTCGTTCCTTCACCAGTGTTAGGTCCTGTGCCCGGCTGCGTTGTGGAATCATCAGTCAGATGCGCATCGTCGCCTAGGGTTTGGTGGTCGGAGGCCAAGCAACTTTTAAGCTCAGTGAGCTTGTACCACGTGGAACCATCGGCAATCGGCGTGCATTCGGAGCGGAAGGCGATTTCCTGCTCGTTGTAGAGCATACGAACGAGCGGCGTGTAGGCACGGCCGGTCTTCGGGTCGTTGCCGGATTTGACGGCAACATCCCACTGCACATTAGCGGCCATCGGAGTCACCGATTCACCGCGCCATTCATTGTTGGCGTAGGTGTACACGTCGGTGGTGCTGGCGGCCGCCTGCTGGATGGAACCGGGAAGGCCAAGCAGCGCGGCGAACGGCATCATCGTTTCGGCATGGGCAAAGCGGAAAGTAGCAACGGTGGATCCGCCGTTTACGCGCTCATCAATCGACGAGAAGAAATCGTCAAGCAGCGGCTGTGCGATTGTGTAGGTCTCGTCTTGGCCGGCGTAGCTCGGGCCCTTCTCGTAGAAGTCCTCGGCGTCAAGCGCCCAGGCGAACAACTTGGCGTCGTCTGCCTGCTCACCTTGGAAGTACTGGTTGAAGTCGAAGGTATGGCTGCCGGTGTTCTCGTTCTCCATATCAGCGGCGATGATGTACAGGTTGTACAGATCCATCGCGGCATCGTATTCGGAGGCGATCTTCTTCTTGGCTGCGCCGCAGGCGTCGGCATCCTTGCTGGGGTCGGCTCCCGGCGCGCAGTTGGCCTCGCCGCCCTTGGTGCCATCGACAGTGTTGTACCAGGCGTACGTGCCGTCGGCCAGTTTGGCGAGGAAGTCATCGGTGAAGATTTGTGAAAGCAAATCGTGAGAGGCTGTTTTCACGTCCTCGTTTTCGGCGATGGTTTGCTCAGCGCCTGCGATAATCGCATCGTTTTCCACGAAGTTCTGGTAATCGTCGGCACGCTGCTTGGCCTCACCGGTTTTCTCAGTGCCGTCCGGGTTTTCGGACTTGTGGAAGTACAGCGTGTTCGGCGTCTTGTCGAAAGCCGCCGCCTCGCCGGTGCCGGCCGGATCGGCGGGCGTCACAGTGCTGTTCGCCAGTTTATTGTTCGAGGCCGCGTTGAAACCGCGAGCAAAATTCTCGCCTGATTCAGTAGCGCGGGCTTCGCCAGAGGACTGATAGGCAATCTTGCCACCGTCCTTGGCTGCGTTGTCGAACAGCGTCTTGTTGCGCTCGTAGGCACGTGCGCCAATGCCCTGATGTTGGTCAGCACCCTGACCGGTGAGCATACCGTAGCCATTCTCCACATTTGCGGCGGTGATGGCTTTGAGATTCTTCATGAATTCGGACTTGATGGCATCAGACTTAAAACCGTTATCCGCTTCGGCGGCTTCGGCCATCTTCATAAGCAATGCGTCGTATTTGTAGCTGGACAGGCCGCGTGAACCGTGGCGAGCCATCGACTCGGTGTATACCGTTTCGTAGCCTTCCGGCGCCTGGCTATAGCTGGCAGTGGTCGCTTCGCTAGGTGCCACATATGGCTGCTTGCTGCTGTAATACTGGCCATCGACCTCCAAAGCCATGGCGTGCGGAACGGTCAGAATGCCACCGGCCAGCAATGTGGCGGCAGCAACCACGCCCGCGATGGAGCCCTTAAGGCCCTGCTGCATATGGTATGTGTTCATGCAGCATTTTCTATCAGCCGCAAGCAAACAAGACACACGATGGCAAGGTTACGAGTCTGAACTTTTGCTATGCGTTGTATGAACAATGCGCGACGCCCCGCCGTAAGATGACGGAATGCCGCGCATTGTCAATACAGGCTGTATCAGACGATTGCCTGTCAGTGAATATCGTCGGGAATGTCGATATCGGTTTTCTGGACTTCTTCGACGTTCACGTCCTTGAAGGTCACGATGCGCACGGACTTGACGAAACGGCTGGAACGGTAGACATCCCATACCCATGCGTCAGTCAGCTGCACATCGAAATACACGTCCTGACCAGCGGAACGCACGTTGAAATCGACCTTATTCGCCAAGTAGAAGCGACGCTCAGTCTCCACCACATAGGTGAACAGCTTGATGACGTCACGGTATTCCCTATACAGCGCGAGTTCGGCGTCGGTTTCGTAATTGTCGAGATCCTCGGCACTCATGCTTGTTTACTCACTCACTTTCCGTATCGCGTTTGCGGCCGCGGCCCAGCGTACGCCACCATGCTTCCTTTGAGGGCTTGCGTTCTGCCTGACCGTACGGCCAGTTGCTTTCCTCTTCGAGACTGTGGCGCGTGTTCTTCTGCGTATCGTCGTGGTGCTCGGCCTGTGGCTCGACTGGCTGCGCGGCCGCCGGCGTCTGGGCCTGGGACTGCACATCACTCGTCGTGGCGGCGGCTGCCTCACCACGCTGTGCCGGCTCGGGTTCCGGCTTGTTCTGCTGGATGGCGATGGAATGCTCGCGCGCGGACAGCGCTTCCTTGACACCCGGGTTGTCCTCAATCAAGTGCATGCCAAAAGCGTCAAGCGAACGAATCGGATCGTACTCGTCGGCCAACGTGTCCATGACGATAAGGTCCTGGTATTTGTTGTTTTCGGCATCCCACAACGCGTCGCGCGAGGTGCCGGACGGCACGAAGCCGAGCGACTGGTAGACCGAAATCGAGCGGCTGTTCTTTTCCGGCACGCTCACCCAGATGCGGTGCATACCCAGGCCGGCCGGTTCGGGCGCGAAACCGTACGTCATCACACGCGGCATGGCGTCACGGGAGTAGCCGCGGCCACGGTATTCACGGCCCAAGATGATCTGGATGCGGGCGGACTTGGACCAGCCGTCGATGTCGATAAGGAAAATCATGCCGATGACATTATCGGTGCTGGCCGCATCGAGCTGACCGTCATCATCATGGTCGGCGTCAGTCAATACGGCCCATGCGATGGTGCGGCGGGATTCCGGATCACCCACACCAGATTCGGCGGGTGCCTGACCGGCTTCCCAAGCCTGGGAGCGGCGGACCCACGTATGTACGATGGCGCGTTCGGTGACCGCATCCTTACCTGTGATCTTGGATGCGCCATAGAAGGCATCAAGTTCATCCAAACGAGGCAGGTCCTCGACGGTGGCGGGGCGCAGGTGCACCATTTCGCCACGGATTGGCGGAATGACGATGCTCTGTGGCAGATCGCGCTTCAGTTGCGCTTCGGTAGCCATGCTCAGCGTCTCGTTGGTTGCGGTCATCGGTATACGTCCCCCGGTTCGGCTTGTTTCGGCTCACGGTCCAGTGCCGAACATATCTTACTCGACTGGGTGAACGCTGGAAATGCTCTGAGTCGACTTTCTTACAGAATCAATAAAGGCTCCCGCTGGCGGGAGCTGTCTAACGGATTTGAACTGGAGAATTTCCCTACAAATAAGTGCTCCCGCTGACGGGAGCTGTCCGCGAAGCGGACTGAGGGTGGTCATCCGTACATGGCGACCACCCTCAGTCTCACTCCGTTCGACAGCTCCTGCCAGCGGGAGCCAGTGAATCTAATCAGCCCTTGATCTTGCCCATGACGACCTTGGTGACGGCCTTGGCGTCGGCCTGACCGCGCGTGGCCTTCATCACGGCACCGATGATTACACCCATCGGCTTCATGTTGCCGCTCTTGAGCTTCTCGACAACGTCCGGGTTGGCCTCGAACGCCGCGTCGACGGCCGCCTCGATGGCACCGTTGTCTTCGACGATCTTGTAGTCGTGCTTCTTGACGACTTCATCCGGAGTGCCTTCGCCCTTAAGCACGCCTTCGACGGTCTGCTTGGCGAGCTTGTCGTTGAGCTTGCCGGAGGCGATGAGCTTCTCGACCTCGGCCACATCGGCCGGGGTGATCGGCAGCTCTTCGAGGGACACACCCTTGGCGTTGGCTTCGCGGGAAAGCTCGCCCAGCCACCACTTGCGGGCACCGGCAGCCTTGGCACCGGCCTTGACGGTTTCCTCAATCAGGTCGAGGGCGTCGGCGTTGAGGATGTCGCGCATCTGCAGATCACTCAGGCCCCACTCGGACTTGAGGCGGTTGCGGCGCTCGCGCGGCATTTCCGGCATCTGGGCCTTCATCTCCTCGATGTGCTCCTTGGTGATGTGGAGCATGACGAGGTCGGGGTCCGGGAAGTAGCGGTAGTCGTCGGCATCGGACTTCAGACGGCCGCCAGCGGTGGTCTGCGTAGCCTCATCCCAGTGGCGGGTCTCCTGCAGAATCTCCTTGCCGTCGTCCAGACGAGCGGCCTGACGGCGAATCTCGTACTGGATGGTCTTCTCGATGCCGCGGAACGAGTTCACATTCTTGGTCTCGGAACGGGTGCCGTACGGAGCGTCCGGGCTCGGGCGCAACGAGACGTTCACGTCAGCGCGCATATTGCCCTGCTCCATACGAGCGTGGGAGATGTTCAACGCGCGCACGATGTCGCGGATGGCGCGCACATAGGCACCGGCGATTTCGGGAGCGCGGTCGCCCGCACCCTCGATCGGCTTGGTGACGATCTCAATCAGCGGCACACCGGCACGGTTGTAGTCGACCAGCGAGTGGTCGGCACCCTCGATACGGCCGTCGGCGCCACCCACGTGGGTGTTCTTGCCGGCGTCGTCCTCGATGTGCGCGCGCTCGATCGGCACGCGGAACACGGTGCCGTCTTCCAGCTCGACGTCCAGGTAGCCGTTGCCGTTGGTGGGCTTGTCGTACTGCGAGATCTGGTAGTCGCGCGGCATGTCCGGGTAGAAGTAGTTCTTACGGGCGAACTGGCTCCACTCGGCGATTTCGCAGTGCAGGGCCAGACCCAGCTTGATGGCGTAATCGACGGCGGTCTTGTTGATCACCGGCAGGCTTCCCGGCAGACCGAGGCTCACCGGGGTCAGCTCGGTGTTCGGCTCGCCACCGAACTCGATGTGGGCCGGGCAGAACAGCTTGGTGTTCGTGGACAGCTCCACGTGGGTTTCCAGACCGAAGACCACATCGTACTTCTTGGTGGCATCAGCGTACTTCATCAGTTTTTCAGCCATGATGTTGTTTCTTTCCTTCCGATGCTCACTTGCCCAGACCGTCAAGCCACGGGGTCTTGAGGTCGTTCCAGATCGGGCCGTTCCAGCTGTCTTCCAGCGCGGCTTCGAGGGCCGCAGCCGGCTTGTACATGACTTCGTCGCGCTGCTGCGGGGCGATGAACTGGAAGCCGACGGGCAGGCCGTCGTCGGACAGGCCGGCCGGGATGGACATGGCAGGCACGCCGGCGAGGTTGGCCGGAATGGTGGCGATGTCGTTCATGTACATGGCCAGCGGGTCGTCCATCTTCTCGCCGAACTTGAAGGCGGTGGACGGGCTGGTGGGGGCCACGAGCACGTCGACCTGTTCGAAGGCCTTCTTGAAGTCTTCGATAATCAGCGTGCGGACCTTCTGGGCCGAGCCGTACCAGGCGTCGTAGTAGCCGGCGGACAGGGCGTAGGTGCCGAGGATGATACGGCGCTTGACCTCGTCGCCGAAGCCGGCTTCACGGGTGTAGGCCATCATGTTGGCGGCGGTCTGCGGCACGCCGGTCGGCGGCATCACGCGCAGGCCGTAGCGCATGCCATCGTAACGGGCCAAGTTGGAGCTGACCTCGGACGGCATGATGATGTAGTAAGCGCCTAGCGAGTAGCCGATGTGCGGAACCGAGACCTCAACGACCTCGGCACCCATCTCCTTGAGCTTGTCGACGGCCTCGTTGAAGCGGGCCTCGACGCCGGGCTGGAAGCCGTCGCCGCCGAGTTCCTTGATGAGGCCGACCTTCATACCCTTCAGATCGCGCTTGGCGCCTTCGCGGGCGGCGGCGACCATCGGGCGCGGGCCTTCGGGGATGGAGGTGGAGTCACGCTTGTCGTGGCCACCGATGATCTCCTGCAACAGTGCGGAGTCGAGCACGGTGCGGGAGACCGGGCCGATCTGGTCGAGC
>ERZ507072.1202-NODE-1202-length-13518-cov-4.813117_pt1 | contig 13518 bp, 11 predicted proteins | sample MGYA00512864_ERZ507072 | MGnify/ENA metagenome assembly ERZ507072 | reverse complement strand
TTCCTTCCAGAACTTCCTTCGGATAAAGCGCGCCGGTCGGATTGTTGGGATTGATGATGACGATTGCTTTCGTGTGGCGCGTGATCTTTTTTCGAATGTCGGCAAGGTCAGGATACCAGTCTGCCTGCTCGTCGCAGAGATAATGGACGGCTTTGCCACCTGCAAGCGTTGCGCAGGCAGTCCAGAGCGGGTAGTCGGGGGAAGGGATCAGGATTTCATCCCCGTCGTCCAGCAGGGCGGACATGCTTAAATTGATCAGCTCGCTGACACCGTTTCCCGTGTAGATATCCTCGATGGTGACGTTGGGGATATTTTTTAGCTGTGCATACTGCATGATTGCTTTGCGGGCTGCAAACAGTCCCTTAGCGGGAGAATAGCCTTCGCATTCCGTCAGCTGCTGGCGCATGTCGTAAATGACTTCATCGGGAGTGCGGAAGCCGAAGGGGGCGGGATTGCCGATGTTCAATTTTAAAATCTGAACGCCAGAGGATTCCATCCGTTCAGCTTCATCGACAACCGGACCGCGGACATCGTAAAGAACATTGTTCAATTTAGAAGACTTTTTAAACAGCGTCGGCTGGGAAGCAGACGGAGCGGAAAAGTCTGAACCGTCCTGACGGGAAGAAGACTTCTTCTGAACCGAATCGGAACGTTTGGAGAATGCAGAAGATTGAACTGAACCTGCGGCGGAGGAACCGTTGACCGTGTCTGGCTGAGGACGAAAATTGAACTCAGTCGGAAGCTTTGTACTGCCAGAGTTCAATTTCTCTGAACTGAAATCCTGTACAGAACCGGTGCGCCCTGCCAGCCAGTCTGCATCGACCTGGAGGGCATCTGCAAGAAACTGCAGGATCTCAGCGCGGGGCATGGTTTTGCCGTTGACATACTGGCTGATGTGGCTTTTGCCGAGCTTTAAATTCTGTTCTTCCGCGAGATGTAAAAGATCAATCGGTTTCATTTGCTGCTGATTCATGGATTCCTTTAAACGGGATGCAAAAAGTTCATAGGCTATGTTTGACATAGAAGGCTCCTTTCCTACAAACAATAGAATGCACGCTCTGCGAGCATTCTATTGTCATGAATGATGCTTGAACATAGAGTTCAAATTATGAATATAAGTTTAAAAATGAAAAGCAATTTAAATTGAATAAAAGTTCAAAAAACAGAATACGGAATGATCCATAAAAACCGGATACTGTTGAATTGAATTATATCATAAAAATGAAATGGTTCAAGATAAAAAGCGAAAGTTAAAAATTAAACAAAGGGAGCGTTCGCAGAAAGATTTGCAGGCAAAAAGTCTTTGCCTTTTGGAATGAAATTTGTTACAATACTATCGATATCAGGTAAACAAAATTTGCTGTAAGAAAGTAATACAGCCGGAAAATCTGCCGGTGTCTTTTGAAGAAGACAGGTAAGTCTCTCCGAAGGGAGCCGAGCGGCAGAAAGACGGAAACGATCGTAACAATTATCGTGATGATCCTTATCAGAATAAGGATAAACCATGGTGGTCACAGGACGATCCGGATCATGAAGAAAAGAATTGCCAGGAAGGGAATTTGTCTTTCAAAAAGACAGGTTCCCTTTTGTTGTGCAAAATTTCGACGATGGAGCAGGTGCAGTTGAACGGGACCGGCGCAGCGGCGGTATGGCAGTTTTTGACATCAGAATAGATTGCAGACAGGAATAAAGTGATGATAAAGGGAAGTAGACTGGGATTTTCCTATTTCTGGGACGGGGAGAGCATTCCGGTATTTGAACAAGCGAATATAGAACTGAAAGAGGGCGAATGGACGGCGATCCTTGGATGCAACGGCTGTGGAAAATCCACGCTTGTGCGTCTGATGAACGGATTGCTGCAGCTTCAGGACGGTAATCTTTCTGTAAATGGTATAAATGCAGGAAATCCTGCAAATAAGTGGGAGCTGTGCAGGGTATGCGGCATGGTATTCCAGAATCCGGATAATCAGTTTGTTTCTTCTGTGTTGGAAGAGGATATTGCTTTTGGTCTGGAAAACGCTCAGGTTCCGGAACGGGAGGTTACATCGAAAGTGAAAGCTGCGCTGGAACTGGTCGGGCTGGAAGGGTATGAAAAGCGTTCTCCGTCGAGCTTGTCCGGTGGGCAGAAACAGCGGGCTGCGCTGGCGGGGGTGCTGGCGTTGAACCCGGAGATCCTGATCTTTGACGAGGCGACTTCCATGCTGGACCCGAAAGGACGCCGGGAAGTACTGGCAGAGATGAAAAAGCTGCGCGATTGTGGAAAAACAGTTGTTATGATCACCCATGATGTGGAAGAAGCTGTGTTGGCAGATCAGGTGATTTTGATGGGACGTCCCAATGGACAGAAGGATCCGAATACCGTCCTTGCACAGGGGAGTGTGCGGGAAATTCTGACGGACAGCAGACTGTTGATACAGGCGGGAATTGTACCGCCCATGGCAGTTCGGATGTATGAAGATTTAAAACTGGCGGGAATTGAACTGAACCGATGCCCGCTGACGAAAGAGGAGCTGGCAGAAGCGCTATGCAGATGGAAGTCAGAAAATTAACAGTTGGATATGGAGCAGCCTGGATGCTGGATCAGGTCAGCCTGCAAATCGGAGCAGGGGAGTTTGTCGGGATCGTCGGGTGCACCGGCTGCGGCAAAACCACGCTGTTAAAGGCGATGGCTGGACTGTTGGAGGTGCAGGACGGAGAAATTCTGCTGGACGGGGAAAATATTTTTTCCAGACGATTCGATCGGGCAGTTCTGCGCAGAAAAGTAGGAATGGTATTTCAGTATCCGGAATATCAGCTTTTCGCACAAACCGTGGAGAAGGATGTGGGCTTCGGACTGAAATATAGCAGACTTAGCCGGGAGGAAAAACAGGAACGCGTCAGATGGGCGCTGGAGCAGATGGGATTTTCCTATGAAGAAATCAAAGATCAGTCGCCGCTTTCTTTATCCGGCGGAGAAAAGCGCAGAGTGGCGATCGCCGGTGTTCTGGCGACAAAGCCGGAGCTTCTGATGCTGGATGAGCCGCTTGCCGGACTGGATCCGATGGCGCGGGAGATGTTTCTGGAATTTCTGGAAGGACTGACAGGGCAGGGCGTATCAGTTGTAATGGTATCCCACAATGTAGACGCACTGGCACAGCATGCTGCACGGATCATTGGAATGAAGCAGGGCAAAATTGTAATGGATGGAAGCTGTCAGGAGGTATTGGGAGACAGCAGGGCGCTTCGGACGATCGGACTGCTCGGCAGCGAAGCAGCGCAGACAGCGGAGCTTTTGCGGGCAAACGGTGTGCTGCCGGGCAGTGGGCTTCCCGTTACTTATGAGGCGCTGCGGGACGAGATTATCGGTGCGTTGACTGGGGAAAAAGGAGAAAACAGATGATGCAGATGCCGATGGGGCAGTATCGCCCCGGAAATACATTTTTTCATCGGGCAGACGCGAAAGGAAAGCTGCTGGGGCTGTGCCTGGTGATTGCAGCGGTGATCGTGTCCAAAGGGCTGTTTGGCTGTATCGCCGCGGCGGCAGCGGCGCTGACGGTATCGTATCTGGCAGGGATATCCCTGCGGGAGCAGATAAAACAACAAAAAGGGATGTGTCGGTTTTTAGCAGTGATCTTTTTTATGAATGCGTTTTTTTACAGCGGGGAGCATTGCATCTGGAGCTGGTGGATTTTCCGGCTGAGCCGGGAGGGAATCCGGCAGGGGGCGATGGTGGTCGTTCACCTGGTATTGATTTTAGTTTTCTGTATGGTGCTGACGATCACGACAGAGCCGATGGAAATCACGCATGGGCTGGAGGAGCTGCTTTCACCGCTTTCGAAGGTCGGTGTTCCGACGGAAGAAATCGCGATGATTCTGGGGGTTGCAATGCAGTTTATTCCGGTGCTGGGAGAGGAAGCGGAGACAATCCGGATGGCGCAGACTGCACGAGGGGCTCGGTTTGAAAGCAAAAAGCTGACAGAGCGTGCGGCGAGCTTTCTGCCGTTGGTCATTCCGGTGTTTCTGGCAGCGTTTCGTCGGGCGGATGAACTGGCGTGTGCGATGGAGGCGAGAGGTTATCGCGGGCCGGTGCGGCAAACAAAGAAGAAAAAATCACTGTCAAACCGCAACGGGAATGTGGCGATTGCCGCGAGTGCGATTTTTTTGATTATGCAGGTATTCCTGCAAAAATAGAAAATAATGCATGAAAAATCCCATGATGAAATGCAAATCAGAGGGATGAAATCGAAATGAAAAATTACCGCAGCGCAGTCTAAAAAAAGATGAGGGACTGCGTCGTGTGTAATAGATATTTTTTTCAAGGAGGAGAAATGTTATGTCTCAAATGTCTCAGGTAAAACGCGCAATGATTACGGCTGTATGTATTGCGCTGTGTGTGGTGCTGCCGATGGCGTTCCATTCCATTCAGAATGCAGGGGCGATTTTTTGCCCGATGCATATTCCGGTACTGCTGTGCGGTCTGCTGGTGGGCTGGCCTTATGGTCTGCTGTGCGGCCTGGCAGGTCCGCTGTTATCCAGCCTGCTGACCGGTATGCCTGCGATGGGTTATCTGCCCTGCATGATGGTGGAGCTTGGCGCGTATGGTCTGCTCTGCGGTCTGTTCATGAAATTTGTGCGCACCGGAAAAATTTATGCGGATCTGTACATCAGCCTTGTTGGCGGTCTGTTGATCGGTCGTGTGATCGCCGGTCTCTTTAGAGCGCTGATCTTTTCGCCGGGAAGCTATTCTCTGGCAGCATGGGCAACCGGATATTTTGTAACCTGTCTGCCCGGTCTGGTGATTCAGCTTGTTTTGGTTCCGAGTATCGTATTTGCGCTGATGAAAGCTAGACTCGTGCCGATGCGATATCCTGCAAAGCACTGAATATTGAAACAGAAATAAAATGTCATGTGGTTCCCCAAAAATTTCAGACACTGCATTGTCCAGAAAATATGAACGAATTTAGAATATTTTTCGTTTGGTTTGCTGATATAGTTGTGGAAGTGCGGAAAAAATAATGTTACAATAATACTGTTTTAAGAGTGACAAAAACGGGGGGCCAACCAGCGAATGAAAAAAAATACAACGAAAGTGATCAAAGAAGCGAACAAATATCTGGTAATGCAGTGCATACAGGCCTTTGAACCTGTTACGCTGGAAGAAATTGCGGAAAAGACACTGCTGAGCCGTCCTACGATCCTGGAGATCATCAATTCTTTTAAAGAAGAAGGAATTGTAGTAAACGGCGGTTTTCGGGAATCAACAGGAGGACGGCCTCCGCAGTTGCTGTGCATAAATGGAGATTCTGCGTATGCGATTGGAATTGATTTTGAATTTCCGACAATCCGGATCGCACTTGCGAATGCCAAACGTGAAATTGTGGGCAGACGGAAAATCCTGTTTAAGATAGATACGCAGGCGGAAGAGGTTTTGGCGCGGATGCTCAGGGAGCTTGAGCATCTGCTGGAAGAATTTTCCTCTGTGCGGCCCAGGATCGTCGGGATCGGTGTCGGGATTTGCGGAACGATTCGAAAGACAGAAGGCAGATCCCTGCACATCACGAGAATCCGGGGCTGGGAGCATGTTGAATTGCAGCGGATTCTGCAGGAAAAATTTCATCTTCCGGTTTATGTAAATAATGACGTGCATTTACTGGCGCTTGTAGAAAAGAAGAAGTATATGCGGGAGGACAATTCGGATTTTGTTTATATTGGAATCCGTTCCGGCATAGGCAGTGCATACATGTATCAGAATAAACTGATGGATGGGGTACAGGGCAATGCCGGTTATATCGGGCATACTATATTGAATGCAGAAGGTCCGATGTGTGTCTGCGGCAATCGCGGGTGTCTGGATGCCTATGCAGGAGAACTGGCATTGAATCGCAGGTATCAGGAACTGACAAATAGTGAAAACGAGTCGTATTATACAATGCGGGATTTTATGAAGCTGTCCCGAAATGGGGATGCAGTCAGCCAGAAAATTTTAAAGGATGCTGCTTTTTATCTCGGGATCACGATTTCGAACCTGATCAAGATACTGGAACCCAAAATGGTGCTGATTGCAAGCTGTGAGCCGTTAAAGGGGACAACATATTGGAATATCATGGAAGAAACCATAAAAAAATATCACATCAACGAGATGGAAACGAAGCTGGAGCTGAGAGAGGCACAGCTTTTAGAGGATGACTATGCATTGGGAGCATGCTGTTATGTTTTCGAATATTTATTTGAAACGCCGCGTTTGTCCCTGGCAATCTTGTGAGGCACAACAATAGAATGCACGCTCTGCGAGCATTCTATTGTCATGAATAAAAAAAGAAAAGCTGTCCTGTGATGAAAAACGGATCACAGGACAGCTTTTTTATCGCAAAGAAAATCCGGCTTCTATAGGATAAAAAAACGTTTTGCAGGATGGCCAGGTTTTTGAAAGGCTGGTGATGCAGGCTTAGTCAATCTTTCCGGCACCAAATTCAGGGAAATCCGAAATCGTGCGTTCGAAGCCTCCGCAGACGTTAGTTGCGCTGACGACGAAAAGAGGCAGCTTTTCATAGCCCTCGTTTATGCACTCGAAGGAGCCGTCGGTTTTGAAACAGGAAACCACGTCTTCTAAGGCGCGGACGGCGAGAGCGGGATTTTGCTGTGCAAGACACCAGATCATCCAGCCGGAGGCAGTTGCCCAGTAAGCACCGTTCTGGTAGGTCTCAGGTTCGACATCGATCAGCAGGCGCTCCCAGTATTGTCCTTTTAAGAGGTGGCGAACCTGACCGCGGTAGACGCAGGCATCATAATTTTTTCCCAGAAAAGAGAGAACCGCCTGTTTTTCGTCCGTAGAGCAGGGAAAGCCGATGTAAAGCATGTACGCCATGCCCCAGATGTCGTACTGATGGCAGTCTTTTGTTGCGGCATAAAAAGCGCCGGCAGCAGGATCAAACAGCAGGGAAAGGGAGCGCTCGACAGATTCGGCAGCTTCTGCGAAGTGGTCCGGATTTCCGACACCGTAGGTTTTGCACATGTGTTCCATCATGCGGCAGGCGCGCCAGTAGAGCAGGGATTCCATGTAAAGCGTGCCGGTTTTGCCGATGGTATCGGTGAAGCCGTAAGGAGAATGGGGTTTCTGAACGTCATTGTAGACCAGACCGTTTTCGTCGATGGGCAGCAGGAACAATCCCTGCTCGAGATCGGCCTCCCATTCGGTAAACAGAGGCAGAAAGGTTTCCGGATCCATCCGTCTGGAAAGGCTGTCTACGGTGAAAATCAAAAACGGCGTATTGTCGAGATTCGCTTCTCCGACGGGAGCTGCAGCGATTCCGGCGGCGTAAACAGCCAGACCGTCTGTCGTCACCCGGTCTGGCATCCATCCGTCGGCACGGCGGTGACGGACCGCATAGCGGATGCAGTTTACAATATCCTGATCCGGAATGGCGAAGCCTGCGTATTCCACCATATAGGAAAAATCGCGGAGCCACAGTCCGTCATAGCTGGCAGTGCCGTCCGGGGTATAAATCACAGTGCCGTCTGCAGCTGTGCGGCGGCAGCCATGGATAAGATCGGATGCGAGAGAACGTAAATATTGTGTCGTATTTGTGTACATTGGTTGAAGTCTCCATTCTGCGGTATATTTTGTTACTTTAACGTTAAAAGGTGCGGGAGCAGTCGGTCGAGCACCGCTTTGTAGCCGTTTGCGTACATGTGCATCCCCTCTACAGTATATTCTGCTTTCAATTGTCCCTTTTCATCCTTGATGTCATCGTTGGCGTCTATGTAGGCTGCACCGACCTCTGCGGCGAGCTCTTTTACCATCTCGTTGGCGCGGCAGATACAGTCATTGCTGCGGACTTTTAACACTTCTTTCATGCCTGCGTTGGCGACGTCCGGATTGACCGGATAATAGGCGAGGAGAAACAGCTTTGCCTGTGGGAGATGTTCGCGGATGCCGGAAAGAATGGTGAGGTAGCGGTTGTGCAGAACGTCTGGCGTGCAGGCGGGATCGTTTAAGTCGTTGGTTCCAATGTTGATAAAAATGTAGGCGGGACGGAGCGCATAAACGCAGTCCTGCATGCAGGCGAGCATTTCCGATGTGGTAAAGCCGCCGACACCGCGGTTATAGATGGTCAGCGGAAGGTCGAAATCCGCGACAAATTCCTGGATGGGAAACTGTTCCATCAGGCTGGAGCCTGCAAACAGGATCTGTCCGGGTTTGACGAACTCGTTGAGATAGCGGAAACGCATAACCCGGTCAATTTTTCCCGCATCTCCATGTAGAGCCTGATTCAGTTTGTTGTAAAATTTTATGTCCATGAAAAACCTCCTTAGGATGTATAAAAATAATGTCGCAATGCGGTCATGGAAACGAAAGCAGGATGCAGAGAAACAGCATTCTGGACGCACATAAACGGATTTTTGTGTACGATAAAAAGAAAACCGGGACAGGCTGTAAATAGCGTGTCCCGGAATTGTACAGCCGGTTTATGTTTGACAATAGAAGGTTCGCAGAGAATACATCTATTATTCATGACAATAGAATGCTCGCAGAGCGTGCATTCTATTGTTTTGCAGTGATCGTAACCGCGTGCAGATAGGCGTCGGAGCCAGACGCACAGGTAACGGAAATGCGCTGGTTGGTGACCAGAACCCTGCAGCCGTTGATTGCGTTGACGGAATCGAGCTTGATTTCCATCTGTCCCTGAGGTGTATCGAGGAAAAGCATATTTTCGGTTGAGTTCCCGTTTACAGTGCCGGTGGCTGTCAGCGTGGAAGCGGTATTGACAGAAGCCGAGGAGCTGCTTCTTGCGCCGACTGTGGTAACGGCGTGTAGATAGCCATCATTGCCGTGGTAATAATAAACGGTCAGGGAACGTCCGCTTGTCATCATCAGACCCTTTAAGGTGTTTGCATTGTTGTCGATTACAAACTGCATCGTGCCTCCGGTAGTGGAGAGATAGAGCAGGTTGTTGGTCGTTTTGGAATCTACCGTGCCGTTTATGAACGGATAAGCAGAGTTATCGCCGTTTACAGATGCAGAGGTATTGGCTGCAGAAGAAGCGTCCGCGATTTTTACAGCGTGGAGATATGCATCAGAGCCGCGTCCGCAGGTAATGCGGTATTTGCCGTTTAAAACAAGGAAGGCACAGCTGCCCATCTCGGTAGAAGGATCCAGCCGGATGATCATCTCACCCTGAGGAGTATCCAGATGCAGATCGTTGTCCTTTGTATTTTTGTTGAGGGTTCCGGTGACGTCAACTGTGTTGTTGGTATCTACAATGACATTGCCGATCTGATTGCCGGTGGAAATTTTAGTTGCATGAAGATAGCCGTCGCTGCCGCCGGTAACGGTGACGGAAATTGCCTGATCGGGCAGCAGGATTTTACCGGCAGTGGTGTCAGTGGCATTATCGATCTTAATCTCCATTTTGCCCTGGGGGGTATCCAGCAGCAAAAGGCTGCCGGTGGTGCCGGACATGACCTTGCCCTGTACGGTAACCGTATTAGCTGCCTGCGCAGGAAGCAGAAAAGCCGGTGTAAAGAGCAGGGACAGAACCAGACAGGCTGTTAAAACAAGCCCGAAATGTTTGTGCATTTTCATAAGGAAGCCTCCGTTCAATAAAATCCGTGTCAGTACAGGAAAACAGACCTGTATCAAGATAGTTTCATCATATAATAAGCCCATTTAAAAAGCAAGAAAAGTTGTCAGAAAAAAGAGATTCTGGTACACTATGGATTACAAGTACACGAAGAGAGCGCCGCTTCATGAGCAAAAGAAGCTGCGAATGGCGCGGGTGAACGGATTGCCGGGCAAAACAGACTTTAGAAGCAACCGGAAATTTTTTGAGGAATGGGGAACTCAGAATGATCAACAGGGAAGATATGCTGGAACTGACCAGACGGATGACACCGAGCCGCACCTGCATGGATCGGATCGCGGGCGGATATATGGATGAGGACGGCTTTCTGGACGGAAGCTTTAACATACATTTTCTGAAGCTTTCCGGGGAAGAAAAGGCGAAGAACCTCGCGCTTGCAAAGGCGGTTCCTTTTTCGAAGACAAATGAACAGCTAAAAGAATACGAATTTTCACCGACACAGGAAAGGCCCGGAAGCCTGTGGCAGCTGCTGATGGCGATGCGGGAGGCGAGGCTCAAAAATGACGCCCTGAACGAAACGTTTTATGAACTGGTCGGTGAGCATTATCAGAGCATTGGAAAAGATTACGCGGTCTTTTTGTTTCACGGAACCTACGACGTCCCGCTCAAAGCGTCCGACAAGGAAAGTCTGTGGGAGTCTGAAGAGGTGTACGATTTTTTAGTGTGCACGATCAGTCCGCTGGAGGGCGAATACGAGCCTGGTGAACCGGAGTGGGGCTTTTTGTTCCCTGCCTTTTCTGACCGCAGTACAGAAATCCACCGAATCGATATTTTTCAGAAAAATGCAATGGCATCCCAGACAGAGCTGATGAAAAAGCTGTTTCCCTAGAAAACAGTGACGCAGCAAGTTGCAGTCCGTTCCTGTATGCTGATGATACAGTATTTTATTGTGCTTTGGGAAGCTGCGTAAAGATTGCGTAAAGAATATCTGCGCAGAGCTGCCAGCGGTTGACAGGAGCCAGTAGTTAAGGTATTCTGGGAAAGATGTAATTGGAAAACGAAAATTTTAGGAGGATATTCATGATTAAAGAAGCAATTGGAGGCTTTTGTATGGCGCTGGCGGACAGCGTTCCCGGTGTATCCGGCGGTACGGTGGCCTTTATTATGGGGTTTTATGACCAGTTTATCGGTTCGGTCCATGACCTTGCCTTTGGCAAGATGGAAGATAAGAAAAAAGCAATCGCCTATCTGATCAAGTTGGGTATCGGATGGATCATCGGCATGGGGCTGGCGGTTGTCATCCTGTCAGCGCTGTTCGAAAGTCATATTTATGTGGTAAGCTCTCTGTTTATCGGATTTATTGCGGGCGCGATTCCGCTGATCATCCGGGAAGAAAGGGATGGCTTCAAGCAGTTTGGCAAGGGCATTTTATTCCTGATCCTGGGTATTGTGTTGGTGGCCGGGATCACCTGGTTAAACGGCAGAGCCGGAACCTCTTCGATGGATCTGAGCCACTTCCAGCTCGGAAATGCGATTAAACTGTTCTTTATCGGAATGATTGCGATTTCTGCGATGTTTTTACCCGGTATTTCCGGTTCCACCCTGCTTTTGATCTTCGGTGTATACATTCCGGTGATTTCTGCGATCCGCGCAGCGCTGGGGCTGCAGCTTTCCTATGTACCGAACCTGATCTTCTTTGGACTTGGTATCGTAGCAGGCGCATGTAGTGTTGTAAAGATTATCAAGGTTTGCCTGGAGCGCTTCCGCCCCCAGACGCTGTACTGCATCGTCGGCATGATGGTGGGCTCCTTCTATGCAATCGTGATGGGACCGACAACGCTGGAAGAAGCGCAGGCTCCGCTGACTTTCTCCAGCTTTCATTGGATTGCCGGCATCATCGGACTGGCGCTGGTGCTGGGCATGCAGTTTGCAAAAGAAAAGGGAAAGAAAGCCTGAAAAACAGCGTGCAGCTTGTCTCCGGATAGGAGAAAGGCTGCACGTTTTTTTCATGACAATAGAATGCTCGCAGAGCGTGCATTCTATTGTTTATCACAGAAACGTGTGTCCTGTGATACAAAAGCCCTCCGGACGGGAGACCACTGTAGCGTACATTATCCCCGCCCGAGGATCGCGTCGAGATCCTGTGGCGCAGCGGTGATTGGCGTCAGTGAGTAGCGGTGGACGAGAAGCTGCACGACAGATTCGGACAAAAAGGCGGGCAGGGTCGGACCGAGGTATATATTTTTGACACCAAGGGCAAGCAGGGTGAGCAGGATGCAGACCGCCTTCTGTTCATACCAGGAAAGCACGAGTGTCAGAGGCAGTTCGTTGATGCCGCAGCCAAAGATTTCGGCGAGGGCCTGCGCAACGTAGATCGCACTGTAGGCATCGTTGCACTGCCCCATGTCGAGAATGCGCGGGATGCCGTTGATTTCTCCGAGGTCGAGGTCGTTGAAGCGGTATTTGCCGCAGGCAAGGGTCAGGACGATGGAATCCATCGGTGCTTGTTTGACAAATTCCGTGTAGTAATTTCTGCCGGGATGTGCGCCGTCGCAGCCGCCGACGAGGAAAATGTGTCGGATCGCGCCGGTTTTGATTGCTTCGACAAGCTGCGGGGCGCAGGAGAGGACGGCAGCGTGAGCAAAGCCGGTCGTCAGCATGTGCCCGCCGTTGATGCCGCTCATGCTCTGGTCGCGTTCATAGCCGCCAAGGCGCAGGGCATGCCGGATGACCGGGGAAAAATCCTTATGCCCGTGTTCGTCAGCTTCAATATGAGTCAGTCCCTCATAACCAACGACGGAGGTCGTATAAATCCGATCCTGATAGCTGGGACGCTGCGGCATCAGGCAGTTGGTCGTAAACAGCACCGGGGCGGGGATGTCCTGGAATTCCTGCTGTTGGCTCTGCCAGGCGGTGCCGAAGTTTCCTGCAAGGTGCGGATATTGGTTCAGACCGGGATAGCCGTGGGCAGGAAGCATTTCGCTATGGGTATAAACATTGATGCCGGTTCCTTTCGTCTGTTCGAGAAGCTGGTGCAGGTCTTCCAGATCGTGCCCGGAAACAACGATGAAGGGACCTTTTTTGATGTCCGTGTGCACTCGTGTCGGAACGGGATTGCCGAACGCGGTCGTGTTGGCGGTATCCAAAAGCTCCATGCAGCGATAGTTGACCCTGCCGAACTCCATAATCAGGGAAAGCCATTCTTCGGCGGAATGCGTTTTGGTCAGCTCGGTGAGCCCGCGGTAAAACCAGCCGTCCACCTCCGGGTCATGAAAGCCGAGACGAGCTGCGTGATGCGCGTAGGCAGCCATGCCCTTTAAGCCGAACAGAAGCGTGGAGCGCAGGGAAACGGTGTCGGTGTCGCCCTCCCAGAGAGGGGCGATGAAGCGTTCCTTTCTCTCCGATCCGGGGCTGTCAAGGCGCCTGCGCATTGCCCGGACGCGGTCGGTAAAGCGCTTGATGGAAGCGTCATCGAAGTTGACATTGGTAAGGGTGGTAAAAAGACCATCGGCCAAAAGGGCGGTGCAGGAATCTGTCTGCACCCCTGCCTCCATGGCGGCATGCGAAAGGCGGATCAGTTCTTCGACGAGCTGATCCTGCAAAAGCGCTGTGGACGGCTGCTTGCCGCAGACGCCCGTTTTGATGCAGCCGGTATTTCCGGCAGTCTGCTGACACTGAAAACAGAACATATCTGACATAAGCATCTTCCTTTTCTTTTTTCTGAAACGCTGTACGCCAAATGGCCTCAAATTGCAGAGCGTTCGACACACAGCGTTTTGTTTCCGGATTAGTATGAAACGGGAGAAGAAAAATATACGAAATCCTTTATCAGATTGTGTACAGAAAAAGAAAAAACGGGTATAATTCTATGAAAATGGAATTGTTTGAAAAGAAACACAAAGGAGAAAGATTGAAAAATAAAATTTTTCAATCGCGAGATTTGTGTCTGCGCGCACTT
>ERZ507072.1193-NODE-1193-length-13597-cov-5.788805_pt1 | contig 13597 bp, 14 predicted proteins | sample MGYA00512864_ERZ507072 | MGnify/ENA metagenome assembly ERZ507072 | reverse complement strand
CAGATGAGACCATCTACACATCAAAGATGGTGGAGCCGGGGAAGGCGATTACAGAGGTGACATTAGACAAGGCACTTGCAGCGGGAGAATATCCGGCGACCATCAAGATTACGACCGCATCACTCACCGATGGTTCCGCCATGAACGGGGCAAATGTAGAGACGACAATCATTGCACAGTAACGGGAGGGAGAACGATGAAAAAGAGAAGTATAAGAACAGGAATTCTTTTCGCACTACTGACTCCAGTGCTGTTAATATGTGCAGAAAATCCAATCTATGCAGCCACCACCCAGACGGCAGGAAGTGCGACAGTCAGTTATCATGTGGACCCGGCTTACCAGGTGACGATTCCGGTAGATACAAGCATGCGGTTTAATGAGACAGAAACCTCTTACGGGAATATTGTAGTAGAGCAGGCGCAGATTGAGGATGGAAAATGTATCCAGGTGTCATTGCTATCTGATCTTAACTTAAAGAATTCCAACAATTCAAAGGCAGTGATTCCTTATCAGATTCTGGCGCAGGATGAGGCGGGAAGCCGGCCATTTACATCAGCGCAGTATACAAAAGCCGGGGAAGAGACACCTCTTACTATCGCGATTAAAAAAGAAGACTGGAAGAAGGCGGCGGCCGGAGAGTACGCAGATACGGTGACATTTACGATATCATACGTGGACAAAAGTGAGTAAGGGGGGCGTGCATATGAGGAAAAAGACAGAAAATTTGGATATCATTGTGGATAAAAAGACTGTCCGCATTACAACGGCAGTGTTTGTGACAGTGATGACTATGCTGGCTGCAATCGCAGCGATGTTTTTTATGACCATGTCCGTTCTGGCAGCAGATGCAGGAAGCTCATCGAATTCCCAGAGCACCATCAGTACAACCGTGCCGGACTCCCATAATATCCGTGTGGAAAAAAGTCACGCAGATGTAGTGATAGAAGGGGAAGAAGATCAGATAGAAGGCAACATAGATAACTTTGTTGTGGATCGTTTTGCCGAGCCGAAGATACGGATCACACCGGAGGAAGGATGGAAGGTTTCAAAGATACTCCTGAACGGAGAAGACGTTACGGAACAGTTCAAAGACGGATATCTGACACTGGAAGAAGTCTGCGAGGATCTGACACTGGTCATTGAGACAGCAGAAGATACCAGCGGCGGCGAAAGCAAAGACCCGGATAAGGATAAAGGAACACCGGGCGGTGGAAACAGACAGGACTTGGGCAAGAAAACTCCGATGAATAAGCTGAAGAACCGTATGGCAGCAGTCACAGGAGATGAAGCAAGACCGATGCTTTATGTGCTGGCAGCAATTGCAGCGGCAGTTGTAATCAGTGTGACGGTTATAAGAAGAAAAAATAAATAACAAAAGGGCATATCGGTACAGATATCAAAAGATTTTATCCCCCCCTCTCAGGCGTTATGCATCTGGGAAGGGGGATTTTATAACCACATATGTATTAAATTAATTTCCATATCACCTGAAAAAATGTGAAAAATAATATAGTTTTTAAGGTTTAACCTTAAAAACTGTTGAATACATAATGGAATTTAGGTAATATATAATATAGAAACATTAAACATGGAAAAAGGAGGCGTTCTATGATTTACAGACCAGATTATATGGATGCATTAAAAGCGTTTAAAGATAAACCTCTTGTAAAAATACTGACAGGTGTGCGGCGTTGTGGTAAATCTACAATTTTTCAAATGTTTAAAGAAGAACTTATAAGAGAGGGTGTCTCACAAGATCATATTATAGAGAAACGGTATACGGATATGGATATACCGGAGAGTATAACTGCAAAACAGATGTATGATGAATTGGTAGAAGCTATAGGGGAAAAGGAACACTGTTATCTTCTGTTAGATGAAATACAAGAAGTGCCAGGCTGGGAGAAGGCAATTAATAATTTATTAGAAGCCGGAAAGGCAGATATTTATATAACCGGTTCTAATTCCAAGTTAATGTCAAGCGAGATTTCAACCTATCTGACCGGACGTTATATACAAATTCCGGTTTTCACCTTATCTTATAAAGAATATCTGGAATTTAAAAAAGAAAGTGATAAGTCAAAAACAGAGCTGCTGGAAGAGTATATTCGCTTTGGGGGATTTCCGATCATTGCTCTTGGAGAATATGAATCGCAGCAGGCGTATCAGATAATAAATGGAATTTATTACACGGTGGTTTCCCGCGATATTGTGAAACGCCATCGGATTAACAAACAGGATCTATTTGACAGAGTAGTAAAATATATTATTGAAAATGTAGGAAAAACATTTTCAGCAAACTCGATTTCCAATTTTTTGAAAAGTGAGCACCGGAAAATTTCTGTAGAAAGCATTTACAATTATTTACGTTGGCTGGAACAGGCATTTATTATATATCCGTGTGCCCGTTATGACTTACAAGGGAAAAATATTTTAAAAACCCAAGAGAAGTATTATCTTTCCGATGTTTCTTTGAAGTATTCGCTTCTTGGTTACAATCGGAAAATGTTAGATGGGGTAATGGAAAATATTGTTTTTCTTGAATTAAAACGACGCGGATATGAAGTATTTGTAGGAAAAAATGATACGAAAGAAATTGATTTTGTGGCAATCCGGAGAGAAGAAAAAATATATGTTCAAGTGTGTGTGCAGATTCCACAGAATTCAGACAGAGAAGTGGGAAACTTGAAGGCAATCCGAGATCATTATCCGAAATATGTGGTAACTTTAAATGAGATGGATAAGGGAATTGAAAATGGAATTAAGATTGTACATCTTTCCGAGTTTTTAGTGTCTGATTCTTTCTAATAAAAGCAGAACACATTTTCAAGCCGTTAGAAGCCATGAGATGGTGAAATCTTGTTTGAAAAGGTTACGGAATATGTGGTAAAATAATAAAAACAGATAAGAATTACGAGAGGTAAAAGGGGCGGAATTTTGGAATTTCGTCTTTTTATAAAAAACATGAACAAAAATTTTATCATTTATCTTTGTGTTATTAATATCATTACATTCCTGGCATTTGGCCAGGACAAATGGAAAGCGAAGAATGACGAGTGGCGAACTAGCGAGAAGACTCTTCTTGGGTTTGCCTGTATCGGTGGTTCTGTGGGAGCATGGATCGGAATGCATGTATTCCACCATAAGACGAGGAAGAATGAATTCCGATACGGGATTCCGGCGATTTTTGCAGTGCAGGTAATCCTTACACTGATTCGATATTCGGGAATCTTGCGGTGATGAAATATACCATTACAAATGGAAAAAGTTATGGTATATTTTTTCGAAAAGATTCGCTTGTTATCAGGCGCTTACAGTGGTATGATAAGTCTAATATGTAAATATCATAGTAAATTTTATAAAAAAGAAGGGAACAAAAAACGTGACCTACAAAGAAGCAAGGGTATATTTGGACGAGATGTCGAAATACGGAAGTGTACTTGGCTTAGATACGATTCGAGGTCTGTTGCATGAGCTTGGTGATCCACAGGACGATCTTAAGTTCATACATATTGCAGGAACGAATGGCAAGGGCTCTGTGCTTGCGTACACTTCGACTATATTAAGTGAGGCTGGCTGCAGAACCGGGCGATATGTTTCTCCGACCGTTATGTCTTATCTGGAGAAGATCCAGGTGGACGGGACATGGATCTCGGAATCGGATTTTGCACAGAGTGTAGAGAAGATAAAGGAAGCGATTGCCAGTCTGAAAGCAAAGGGAGAACCTCTCCCGACGTTATTTGAAGCAGAGACGGCAATGGCTTTTTTGTATTTTCGGAAAATGCATTGCGACATGGTCGTACTTGAGACTGGACTTGGCGGTGAGACGGACGCGACGAATATTGTGAAGAATACCATCTGTGCAGCATTTGCAACCATCAGCGTCGATCATCTTGGTGTGATTGGAGATACGCTGGAGGAGATCGCCCGGACGAAGTCGGGTATTATCAAACCTGGTTGTGCGGTAGTATCCGCGAGACAGACAGACGTTGTGAGAAATGTCCTGAAGAAAAAAGCAGAAGAGAAGAACTGCTCTTATGTAGAGGCGGAGCCAAAGAAAATGGAAATTCTGACGGACAGTTACGATGGAATCACATTTTCTTATAAAGAGTTTGAAAAGATGCATTCAAATCTTGCGGGGCAGTGCCAGAGAGAGAATCTTGCCACAGCGCTTGAGATTGTAAAGCAGTTAAGAACGCTTGGATATGAGATTCCGGACGAAGCAGTGCGGGACGGGCTTGCAAAAACTGTGTGGGAAGGCAGATTTACCTGCCTTAGAAAGAATCCGGTTTTTATCATAGACGGAGCACATAATGAGGACGCTGCGATCAAACTGAGAACTTCTATTGAGCGGTACTTTAAAGGAAAGAAAATCCAGCTTATTATGGGAGTATTTCAGGATAAGGAGTATGAAAAGATTACAAGTATCCTGTGCCCGCTGGCAAAGAAGGTCTACACTGTAGAACTTCCGAACAAAGCCAGAAGCTTAAGTGCCGGGAAACTTGCGGACTGTGCCAGAAAATATTGCGAAGAAGCAGAAGCAAAAGACAGTATTCAGTCAGCGGTGGAATCAGCGATAGCAGAATGTGGTGCCGGAATGAATAATCAGGTAATCATCGCATGTGGTTCACTTTCTTATCTGGGAGAAGTGAAGCGGATTGTGGAAGAAAATAGAAAAATAGAAAAGAGCGAATAAAAATGATAGATCATGAAAAAGTAGAACAGGCAGTTCGGCTTTTATTAGAAGGAATAGGTGAAGATGTGAACCGGGAGGGGCTTATTGACACTCCGGACCGGATTGCAAGAATGTATGAAGAGATATACGGCGGCATGGAAGAAGATGCAGCAACACATTTGTCCAGGACATTTACAGTAGACAGCAGTGAGATGGTTGTGGAAAAAGATATTACATTTTACTCCACATGCGAACACCACCTGCTGCCGTTTTACGGAAAAGTACATATCGGATATATCCCGGATGGAAAAGTCGTAGGACTGAGCAAGCTTGCAAGAACAGTAGAAGTATTTGCAAGAAGACTGCAGCTTCAGGAGCAGTTGACGGGGCAGATTGCCGATGCGCTGATGGAGCATATGCAGGCAAAAGGCGCAATCGTGATGATCGAGGCGGAGCATATGTGCATGACTATGCGCGGAATCAAGAAGCCGGGAAGCCAGACAGTGACGCTGGCAAGACGTGGAGTCTTCGAGACAGACCCGGCACTGGAAGAACGATTTTTCCGCATGTTGGAGAGATAGTGATGCTGATGGAAAAGTATATAGAGATGCCGCGCCTCAATGCAGTCTGGAATCATCCACTTTATCAGAAGTATTACCGGGAAAATGAAAAAATGGAGCATGACCGTGAATTTTGTTGTCACCAGATTACACACCTTTTGGATGTAGCGCGGATTGCGTATATTAAGAACCTGGAAGCAGGTCTTGGCATTGATAAGGAGTTGATTTACACAGCAGCAATTTTACATGACATTGGAAAAGCTTTGCAGTACACGGACAAGATTCCTCACGAAATTGCAGGTGAGAAGATCGCAGGCGAGATTTTAGATACACTTTCGGAAAATGATGCATTTTCAGAGACGGAACGGGCATGGATATTAGAAGCTGTGCGCGGACATCGCAGAAAATGTAACGGCATGTCGGAGGTGGCAAGACTATTTTATGAGTGTGACAAGCGTTCCAGAAATTGTTTTGCGTGTCCGGTAAAAGAGCAGTGTAATTGGAGCGAAGAAGAGAAGAATATGGAGATAAAGATATGATTATTGGCGGAAAGAAATTTGACGTAGAGCATGAAACTTATGTTATGGGAATCTTGAATGTAACACCGGATTCCTTTTCTGATGGTGGAAAATATAATGGCATGGATCAGGCAATGGAGCATGCAAGACAGATGGTCGAGGACGGCGCAGACATCATTGATGTAGGAGGCGAGTCTACAAGACCGGGACATATAATGATCACGGATGAGGAAGAAATTGCAAGAGTGACTCCTATCATTGAGAAACTGAAAAAAGAGTTTGATGTGCCAATTTCCATTGATACTTATAAAAGTAAGGTGGCGGAAGCAGCAGTTCAGGCAGGAGCAGATCTTGTGAATGACATCTGGGGATTGAAATACGACAAGAAGATTGCAGGTGTCATTGCAAAATATAACGTTGCCTGCTGCCTGATGCACAACCGTGACAATACAGAATATAGCAATTTCCTGGATGATTTTATGGAGGATATGCGGGAGTGTATACGTCTGGCAAAGGCAGCAGGGATTGCAGATGATAAGATTATTCTGGATCCGGGAGTTGGATTCGGAAAGACTTACGAGATGAATCTGGAGATTATTGACAAATTAGAAATCATGCAGAAGCTCAATTACCCAATCCTTCTTGGAACTTCCAGAAAATCCGTCATTGGTCTGACACTGGATCTGCCAGTCGATCAGCGGGAAGAAGGAACACTCGTGACGACGGTATACGGTGTTCAAAAAGGCAGTGCATTTGTGCGTGTCCATGATGTAAAGAAGAATAAGAGAGCTATTCAGATGACAAAAGCGCTTATGCGTGACCATGAGGTATAGAGGATGGAATTAGATCAGATTAAAATTGAAGGTCTGGAAATATTCGCAAATCACGGCGTATTTCCAGAAGAAAATGTACTGGGACAGAAGTTCATCGTGTCCGCAACACTTTATACAGACACAAGAAAAGCTGGAAAGACCGATGAGCTGACGGCATCGATTCATTACGGAGAAGTCAGTGCATTTATTACAGAATTTGTAAAATCACATACATACAAATTACTGGAGCGCGTGGCCGAAGAACTGGTAGAAGATATGCTTCAGAAGTTTGACGGGCTTGAAAAAGTAACACTGGAGATCCAGAAACCATGGGCACCGGTAGGACTTCCGCTTAAAACTGTCAGCGTCAGAATCACAAGAAGCTGGCACACGGCTTACATTGCCCTCGGATCTAATATGGGAGACAGCAGACAGATTCTGGACGATGCAGTGTCAGCAATTGACGCGCTTCCTGCAAGCAAAGTGGAAAAAGTGTCCGGATTTATTACAACCCCACCGTACGGTGTGACAGACCAGCCGGATTTCCTGAATGGCTGTCTGAGAATGAAAACTCTTTATTATCCGAAGGAACTCCTTAGAGAACTGAATCAGATCGAAAAGGAAGCCGGAAGAGAGCGGATCATTCACTGGGGACCAAGAACGCTGGATCTGGATATCATTTTCTATGACGATCTGATCAGTCAGGAGGATGACTTATGTATTCCCCATGTTGAAATGCATAAACGCTCTTTTGTACTGGAGCCTTTGGAGGAAATCGCACCATACAAACGGCATCCGGGAAATGGAAAGACCGTACGACAGATGTTGGAAGAGCTTACCATTTCATAAAAGTAAGAGAGAATACGGCCTATGAGAAAAGAAAGACCACGTGCAGACAGATAAAAACAGATAACCAGATAAGAAAAGAGGTGGCCTTATGAGTCTGACAGAGAACCATACAATAGCGGAATTATTGTATGAAAATGGAAAGTTAAGCGCAGAACTGGAAGCGGAACGATTTATGATCGAGCAGATTACAAGTCTTAGCAGTACAGAGCTGATCGACGATGGAATCAATACCGTGTTACGTGAAGTCGGTGAGTATACATGCGCAGACCGTGCCTATGTATTTGAAATTAATGAAGACTATACAACAACCAATACATATGAATGGTGCAAAGAAGGGGTAACACCACAGATTGATAATCTGAAAGGAATTCCTTTCGAGAGTATGCCAAACTGGATACATCTGTTCCTGCAGGGGGAAAATATCCTGATTGAGGAACTGGAGGATATCAAAGCGGAGATGCCCCAGGAATACGGACTTTTAAAGTTCCAGAATGTTCAGACGCTGATTGCCTTTCCCATTTCTATCCACGAAAAATTAATGGGTTTTGTGGGCGTGGATAATCCGGATATGAAGAAATCCAGACTGATCCGAAGGCTGCTTTCCTTGTTGGGCTATCATATCGGAGTAGCAGTTGATGCTTACAAGAAAGAATGTACAAAGCTTGAGATGGCATCTATCAAGTCCAGACAGAAATACCGCAGGAATATAGAAGAAATCTTTCGCGGAGCACAGATTGGTATCTGGTCGATTATCAAGCAAGAGGGAAAAGAACCGGTAATGGAGGCCGATGCAAATATGCGTGAGCTTCTGGGGCTGACGAAAGGTACCACAAGTGAAGAATGTTACCGTATATGGAGAGACAATATTCCACCGGAATATACGGAAAAAGTGGATAACTGTGTGAAAGAAACTTTGGAAAAAGGATATGCTGACGTCATTTATCCGTGGAATCATCCGACTCGTGGAAAAATCTGGATCCGATGTGGAGGAGTGCGGCCGAAAGATTATGAGGGAATCGGAATCTGCATACGTGGTTATCATCAGGATATTACTAAGAACATCGAGCGGGAAATGCGATTTCGAAGTCTAAAAGCTGCAACAAGTGAGATTTATTATGCAATCTATAATATAAATCTGAACACAGATTATATGGAGCAGATTTCTGAACCCAATAAAATGTACAAAATTGCAAATGACAGAGGAATTGCATCTGAAAAGTTGATGGAATTATGTACATTACAGATTCATGAAGATTATCAGGAAGAAATGCGAAAGTTCTTTGACTTGTCAACACTGGAGGAACGGTTAAAAGAGAAGAACTTTGTCAGCCGGGAATATCCGAATAAGCAGGGAATCTGGAGACGTGCGGTATTTATCGCGCAGGAGAATGTTTCGGCAGAATCCGTAACAGAAGTGTTATATGTGACGCAGATTATTGATGATTATAAGCAGAAAGAGCTGGCTTATCAGCAAGAGCTGGTTAAGGCATTGAAAGAGGCAAGAATTGCTAATGATGCCAAGGCAGAATTTCTTCGGAAAATGTCCCATGATATCCGGACTCCGATCAATGGCATCATGGGTATGCTGGATATTGAAGAGAAAAACTGGGATGATCCAGAAAGATTGAAAGAATGTCATGAAAAAATGAAAGTGACAGCAGGTAATCTTTTGCAGCTTGTAAATAATGTGCTGGATATGAACAAATTGGAGACAAGCAGGCTGGAAGTAGAATATAAGCCATTTGATATCCGGGAAGTACTTAGAGGCTGTTGGACAGATCTGGAATCCCAGGCAGAGAAAATGGGACTGGAGCTGGAAAAAATCGGAGTGTCAGAAATTGAATGTCCACATGTAGTGGGAAGTCCGATGTATTTCCGGCAGATATTTGCAAATATCCTTAGTAATGCAGTAAAATATAATAAAATCCATGGTAAGATCACACTTCGCGTAGATATGGTATCACGGACAGAAAATGATGTAGTGTATCGATTCTCTGTTTCAGATACTGGAATTGGCATGAGTGAAGAATTTCAGAAACATATTTTTGAAACATTTACACAAGAGGATACAGGAGCGCGTACGGTTTATCGAGGAACCGGTCTTGGTATGGCAATTGCAAAGAAGCTGGTGGACGCTTTGGGCGGCACGATTAAGATAAAGAGTAAAAAGAATGTAGGAAGTACATTTATATTAGTTTTTCCATTTGCAATTGACAAGGATTATGAAAATGCAAGTGTACAGTCAGAGCCGGAGACACCCAATGTGGAAGGTATGCACGTATTGCTTGTAGAAGACAATGAGCTGAATATGGAAATTGCCCGGTATCTTCTGGAAGAAGCAGGAATACAGGTAACAGCTGCAAAAAATGGACAGGAGGCACTGGATATCTTTGAACAATCAGGGGAACAGGAGATTGACCTGATTCTGATGGATATTATGATGCCGGTTATGGACGGTCTCGAAGCGACCAGAAGAATCCGTACATGCACTCACCCACGGGGGGCAACTGTACCGATTATTGCAATTTCAGCAAATGCATTTGCTGACGATATTCAGAAAGCAAAAAATGCCGGTATGAATGAGCATCTGGCGAAGCCATTTGAGATGGAGAAGGTGCTTCGTACGATTTCAAGGTATCACAAGGTGTAGAGTAAAAAAATATAATTGAAGGCTTTTGTACTCAACATCATCTTATGACATATAAAGAGGAGGAAAGAATGATGTATATCACATGTTTAGACGTAGAAGGAGTATTAGTACCGGAAATTTGGATTGCTTTTGCCAAGGCAAGTAATATTCCGGAACTTAAGAAGACAACAAGAGATGAGCCTGATTATGACAAACTTATGAAATGGCGTCTTGGTATTTTAAAGGAGCATGGTCTTGGACTGAAGGAAATTCAAGAGACAATCGCCAAGATCGATCCGCTTCCGGGAGCAAAAGAGTTCTTAGATGAGCTCCGTACATTTAGTCAGGTGATTCTTATCAGTGATACATTTACACAGTTTGCAACACCATTGATGGAGAAATTAGGATGGCCTACATTGTTCTGTAACACACTGGAGATTGCGGAAGATGGAGAGATTACCGGATTCAAGATGCGTGTAGAACAGTCGAAACTCAGTACAGTCAAAGCACTGCAGTCTATCGGATTTGAAACAATCGCAAGTGGAGATTCTTATAATGACCTTGGCATGATTCAGGCTAGTAAAGCTGGATTTTTATTCAGAAGTACCGATAAGATTAAAGCAGACTATCCACAGATCCCGGCATATGAAACATATGATGAACTGTTAAGTGCGATTAAAGAAGCAATGAAATAAATTTATAAGAATACCCGGTTGGTTTTATATATTATTTATCTTATTGCAATAAAAAAGATGCCAGGTTAATCTGCGTGATAAAACACAGATTGCTGGCATCTTATAAAATCAATAAGTATAAATTAAATCCAGATTCTTAATGTATTGATTAATTTCTGTTTTTCCAGATCATTCATCTGAGCTACAAGATGCATAACTTCATTGTCCAGAGCGTTCTCTTTATAAGCAGGCTCCAGAGAACCAACAAGAGAATCCAGTGTTGTATTCATAAGCTTTGCATAGTAGATCAGGATACGAAGAGACATTGCTGTACGATTGTTCTCTACGTTGCTGATATATCCTGGTGTTACGTGCAGGGCATCTGCGACCTCTGCCTGTGTCAGATTCATCTCCTGGCGTAATTTCTTCACGCGGGAGCCAAGGTTTTCTTCAAAATTGCCGTCTTTTTGATTTTTATTCATAATGACCTCCATGATCAAATTTTTTCTTTTAAGTACAATAATAAGTATACTTAGAATTATACTATAAATAATCAAGAAGTGCAACGTTGGAGATTAGTTGTAATCTCATTTTTTGCGCATTAAACCGAATGCCGAGGCATTCTTGAATAGGAAAATAAAACAAATTTCCGGGAAAAGAGGGAGTAATCACTCTTCATGGGTGCTTGCAGCAATCACGACACCGACCATAATCAGAAATGCCCCAATTGCTCCTTGCAGAGATAATTTTTCATGGAGAAAAATATAGGCAAAAATCATAGAAAATACTGGTTCCAGTGCGAAAAGCATGCTGGTATGTTCCGGAGATGTGTATTCTTGAGCAACTGGCTGAACGATAAATCCAAAAGCACTGCAGATTATCGCCAGACCAAGAATTGCACCCCACTGCGCGCCACTGCCCGGAAGTGAGGGAGTCTCAAATAAAAATGTAAAGATCACACCATACAGACCGACAAATCCAAGCTGCCAGATTCCAAGAAGAAAGCTGTCAGTTTCTTTTGTAAAATGATCCATCAGAATAATCTGGATGGTGTAGGAAAATGCACTGAGGATACATAAAATATCTCCAAGATTAATTGTAAAGGTGGAGAAAAATGTAAGCAGACAGATTCCAAGTAAAGCCAAAAGGACTCCAAGAGTTGTACGTTTGGATGGCAGTTTGTGTTTTAAAAAGCTGTGTACTACCGGTACGAATACAGACACAATACCAACCAGGAATCCAGCATTGGAAGCGGTCGTGTATTTCATTCCCGGAACAAGAAAAGCAAACACACCAAACAGAAGCAGCCCGAGAATACTTCCGTATCCAAGAGTGCGCAGGTTCATCAGCTTCATTTTCGGCAAGAAAACCAGTGCAACGGTAATAAATGCAATGCAAAAACGCAGTGCAATAATAGAGAATGGCGGCATTCCGGTCAGCCCGATTTTCATCAGAAGATATGAACAGCCCCAGGTCATGGCTACGATGGCAATCAGAATATCGGCCTGTCCCTGTGATAGCCCTTTTTTCGTTGTAGTATTAGCAGTTGCAGATTTTGTTATAGTGTTTTTACGTTCCCCAGACATAATAGACACTCCTTTAACATTCTTGAATTGGTAAATCTCTCAATGAATGATAATACCATTATTCTTATTGTACATGGTTTACGGAAATTTGAAAAGAGTAGATATGAAAGGAGTGTTCTAGACACAGCAAAGCCCCGCGGGTGCGTTCCCGGCGAGGCTTCGTGTGCTGTTATAGTTATATAAAGGAATGAGAGTAAGTGCTTTTCGCACTTCTATGAGGGGTGATAGCTGATGCCTTTCTCAACTATCTGTCATTTAGTATAAGAGGAAAATGTGACGAAAGTATGTTGAAACTCTTAAACAAATCGAAAATTTATAAAAAACCACTTAAGAAATAATAAAGTTATGGTAGAATAGTACTTATGGAGGTGGAATATGAAAAAAAGAGTATTGTTACTGGGACTTGTAGTGCTTATGGTACTTACAGGCTGTGGAACAACAGAAAAAGAAACGAAGACAAAGGAAAAAGATCCAGACAAACTGGTATTAAATATAGAAGATAAAAAAGAAGACAATATACAAGAGGAACAGACAGATATGCAGGAACAGGCTTCACAGCCAGACGGACAATCACAGGCAGAAGAGGCGAATGAACAACAGCCGCAGAAAAATGGACATTTGATTGCGATTGATGCAGGACATCAGGCAAAGGGGAATAGCGAGAAAGAACCGGTCGGTCCAGGTTCTTCTGAAATGAAAGCAAAGGTGGCTTCAGGGACAAGTGGCAAGACATCAGGGCTTCAGGAATATGAACTGACATTGGCTGTTTCTATGAAGCTGAAAGAAGAATTGATGAACCGTGGGTATGATGTTTTGATGATACGAGAGACGAACGATGTAAATGTATCGAATGCAGAGCGTGCACAGATTGCAAACAATGCCAATGCCGATGCATTTATCCGTGTTCATGCCAATGGTTCAGATAGCAGCAGTGCCAATGGCATGATGACGATTTGTCAGACTGCTTCCAATCCATATAATGGAAATCTATATTCCCAAAGTCAGGCACTTTCTACAGATATTTTAGATCAGATGGTAGCAGCGACCGGAGCAAAAAGAGAGCGTGTCTGGGAGACAGATACCATGAGTGGAATCAACTGGGCACAGGTTCCGACGACCATTGTGGAGATGGGATATATGAGTAATCCGACGGAAGATCAGAAGATGGCGACAGACGAATATCAGTGGCAGATCGTAACCGGGATTGCCAATGGCGTGGATCAGTATTTTGGAATTGCGAGATAAACGCTCCGCGAGGATGCGCAGTGATTCTGATAGGAATATGTCAGCTTT
>ERZ507072.1172-NODE-1172-length-13849-cov-10.785269_pt1 | contig 13849 bp, 14 predicted proteins | sample MGYA00512864_ERZ507072 | MGnify/ENA metagenome assembly ERZ507072 | reverse complement strand
CATGAAAGTAGGAGATAAACACCTATGATTAGTGTTTACCTCCTACTCGATTGCAATACGGCTTAGTTCGGATGGTTACCTTGGTTAAGGGGACTCCCGCTATGAACTTCTACAAAGGCACACGAAGAATGAAGCTGCTGGATAGCAATGAAATTCGGCAGTTGAGAGATGTGTGCGTGTTTGAAATAAATGGCATGGAGGTGTTTATGTAGGAATTGGCTACCGATTTATATTAAATGGTTGCCAAATTAGAATTCTATTTGTACATTTGCAGTGTAATAATAAAACTCTAAGATTGTGGTAATTGTAAGCACAAGAGACTTTCGTACCAACCAAACCAAATACTTGAATTTGGCGAAAGCAGGAGAGCACGTTGTCCTCAAATCGCGTGCAGGAAATTTCCGTATTTATCCCGAAAATTCTAATGAGGGAGCAATACAAGCTCCTCGCGACTTAATGGTTGAATTGAAGAATGCTTTGACAGAAGTAAAGGAAGCCATTGCAGGTAAAAGAGTACTTCAATCAGCTGAAAGTTTGCTCGATGAGTTATAGTATTAAAGTGTCAGGCAGTTTCGCTAAGGAAGCCAAGCGCCTTGCAAAGAAATACCCGAGTTTTAAGAAGGACTACGAGATCTTTTTGGAGAGCCTTCAAGAAAATCCATTGCAAGGTGATGAACTTACACCTGGTATTCGAAAAATTCGTATGGCCATCAAGTCAAAAGGCAAAGGGAAATCTGGTGGCGCACGTGTTATTACGTACAATGTAATTGCGGAACAGCACAATGGTATAATAGCATTACTTCTCATTTATGATAAATCTGACTTTTCAACAGTTGATGTGAGTGTTGTAAAACAGATAGTACATGATGAGGGCTACGAAACAGAGTAAAATATGACAATAGAAATAACCACCATCGAAGATGTGAAGGCTTTTGCCAAATACTTGACAAACGACCTTCATCTCAACTTTCACCCCGACGATGATTTTTCGTTTTACGTAAACTACGAAACGAAAGAACCTACTTTCTCACCCGAAGAGGCAGCAAAGTACAATGCTCTCATGAATGAGTGCTTTGATGTTTGCGAAAAGGCAAATGTTGATGTTTATGATGTCATGGGAGAGTATTTGAGAAATAAGGTTATTGTATAGTACAAGCGCAATTCCTTTGCAATATGTGGTTGCAAAGGAATTGCGCTTGAATTATCTATCGAATTCTTCAATTCTCTTTATCCATCTGTTTTTTTCTTCAAATCCCCATTGAACATGCCAAGCTCTTCTTGATGCGCCATCTAATAGAATAAACTGCCACATGTTTTTTGTTGGATAAAGTTTGAAACAGTTTCCATCGGTTGAGAATTGCGATAAATCAATCCCATTAAGTGTGATGGAAAATTCCTTTTCTCCTTCTAAACTCCATTGGACTTGATAAATTTTCCCAGTTTTCTTATCCAACTTTAGAAAATTGAATGAATTCTGTGTAGGATATAATTCAAACCTTTGCGATTGCTCAGAATCGTCCAAAATATTGGAGAATCCTAGCACTGCTGTCAAAGACATCAGCAAGCATAAAAATATTCGTTTTATTTTTTACGATTTTAATTTCTCCAACGCACAATACTGCACATTGTAGTCATTGTTAAACTTCATTGTACCTGCTATTTTCGGCAGATTAGCCGAATGAATTTGCGACAGATTGAACTTCGTTGCCATGTCTAAATCCATCACTAGGTAAAGCAAAGCTTCCTTGGTGTTTGGTAATTTCTTGTATTCGCTCTCGCTCATCACAAATTGCACACGACAATCACCATTGATAGCATAAAGGTGTTGATTATTTTGGTTGTCGTATGTGTGGAATAGCACGTAACCAAGCTCCGTGATTTTTTCCATCACTCGCTGGCCTGCTGCATCTTGCAGTAGGGGAATCGCTATACGCCCATCGTTCAATTCCATAGCATTGTTGCTCAACTCCCATCGTATAGCCAACACACCATTCTTTCCTTGTTCGGAATGAGGCGCAAAACCTTTGGCTTGCGCTTGTGCCATAACTGGCTCTGGATCATCTCCCAAGCCGCATTCTTCTACATAGAAGCTCTTACGCAGTTCATCAAGTAACTCTTTGTTTGAGTCTTCAAACTCCTTTCCTTTGTCCAAAGCAAGTGATAGAATGGATGATTCTTCAAAAGGAGCATATACTTTGCCTATCACTTCTTTGAAATGATCGCGGATATATACTTTTGTATCTATGCCGGGGTGCGGCTGCATGGCATAGAAACTGAAATCCTCTTGCAACCACGATTGTATAGTCTTTCTGAACTTTTCTCTGATGTCTGTTTTCCATTGGCTTATCTCAGAAGAGTTGTTCTTACCATACATGGATAAGACAAAGAGAAAATTTACATCATAGTGGAAGAGTAGCAGTGTGTCACGGTCAAACAGTCGGTTCTTGAATTGAAAGTTCTTCCTGCGTGTTTCATTCTTATCACTCTCTTGTAGGCCATCTTCTTTGTAGCTGTAATGCTTATCCAAACGGGCGGAGATGAAGAAATTGGGAATTACATTGTAACCCTCTGTATCATCATCTTTCAAACGAACTATTGAATGGGTCGCATGCTTGTTTCGCTTATTGAAAATATCCAAGTTCCATTGTATCACATTACGGGCATAGGTATATTGCTTGTATATGGAAGTGTCGTCCAACTCTCCACTTAGCTTGTAATACTTGCTATCACCAATGTAGTATGTGTTACCCTGGTTCTCAATGAGACTCTTGGCGGTATACAGGTGATCTACAATCTTACCATCACGTTGCTCTTTGTCCATTCCATCAGGCAAAGGATTGTCACCAATCAGCGCATCAATGATGGCTTCAAACACGATGTTGAAGTTCTTTACTAATAGGAAATCGCGTTTGTTGGTATTCACATAGATTTGACGTGTTTGGTCAAAGAAAGCATAGCACAACTCCCAAAGCTGCAAAGCTTTGTCCGAAAAGTACTTGTACTTGATTTGCCGTAAACGTCGCACACCAAACTTTTCAAGATAACGTTGAATTTGCTTCCCCTTTATCAAAGGAAAGTTTACGTTGATGCTGACAGGGAAACCATAGTTGTCATACAGGTGTTGTAAAATGCTGAAATAGATGATCAGCAACTCTTCATCGAAATTGATACTGCGTTTTTTGTTCACAGGATTCATGTAAAGCACATTCTGCTTGCCATTCTTTCGCTGTATGATGGCAGTGCTTTTGGCAATGGTACGCCCCCAGTTTATCTTGTTGAACCCAGAATGCAAGTTCTTCAAGATAAACATGAAAAAGTGCTGATTTTCTTTGTTGAATTGAATGAGAGCCAATAATATGTCTAAGAACGTGTCGCTCTGCTTGCGTTTGCCTTTACCGATCTGTGCTACCTGTTCTTCGTAAACGATGGAGGTGTCATTACCAGTACCATTCTTATATACCACGATGGCGCGGTATATCCATACAGAAAGGGTGTAAAGCAAACGTTCTTCATCGCGTGCTTTTGAATCTTCGCTGTCCCAAAAAGTTACGTTCTCTTTGAAGTTGATGATGTCCTGTGGCTCATACTTACCGAACACTTTGTTGTCCTTGTCAAGCAGCACCTTGGGCAAGATAAAGACGCAGTCGCCCAATGTGGGATTATAGTAATATCCCACATAAGGCATGTACACGCTTTTCTCGACATCGCCCCACACGTTATCTAATGGGACGAGGTCTTTTACATCTTCATATCGGTATGGATAGCCTTCTATCAGTATGCGCATGGGTTAGTCATTTACTTCGGTAACTGTCCAACCTTGTTGCTTGGCAAAGTTGATGATAAAATCAACATTGTATTTATTCCACCATGTCAAGATTTTATACTTTACACCATCGGAAGAGGTGTGTTCTTCTCCAAAACAGGGAACATAACTACCTGTGATGTACTCTGATTGGACTATGATACCCTTATATTGATATTTTGTGGGTACTTTGTCACCAAAGGATAAAACTTTTTGTAAGGCATCAAATGTATCATTGATATGCTCATTGATATATTTCAAAACAATGCTTTCGCCAAGAACTTTTTTACTTAATCTATCTTTGCCATCAAAGCTGTATTTGGTGTAGTCTATTTTATTTTCAAAATCATCAAATACTTGTTGTGGAATCATTTGTTCGCCTATCTTATGCACATTTTCTTCTCCCACAATGCCAACAATAAACTTTCTGACAGCAGCTACGCAAGGCGTGCAATCATCATTGTAGAATGCTTCAAACGTAGGTTCATCATCTGGATTGTCCGTTACTTTGAAGTACTTGGTTTCACCATCTTTGAACACATCATTCCAAAGGTAGAAAAGTACTTTGCCCACAAACCGCTCTTCGTTGATAAAATCCTCATCTTCATTCGATGGCTTGCAGAAGAAGTAACCCAACTTCTTGTCATCGCTGCTCGTTTCCTTGGCAATGATTCTGTTCATCTGTTTGATAAACTCCCACCAATCGCATGCTTCATCACCAAAATGGATAGTCCAATTCTTATGAGCATCACTAATCTTCACAAACTTCCAATCCCAGCGGCGTTTGAATGCGCTGTCAATGGGGAAAAGCGACTGATCACTGGTGTTCATCGTAGCCCAAATTCTTAAGTTATCTGGCAACAATAAAAGTTCACCATTCTTTATCTTATCAATGATACCTTCTGGATAGGATTTTTCATATAATTGGTTAATTCTATTCTTGTCTTCAACAGGAATAACGAGCTTCATTTCATTTGCAATATAATTTGCAATATCAGCATCTGCTTCTATTGGATAACTTGAAAATCCAGAATCATCGCGATCTAGTAATTGAAATAAATCACCAAAGATTTGTGCACAATTACCACGATTGATTTCTTCAATAATCAAAATGGTGTCATCTGGATAGTTCTCCCATGCTTTGATGTAAGCTTTAGTGAAAGCTTGTGGTACAAATTTGTACACGATTTGTTCATCATCATGACCAGATCCTTCATCTACCGAATATCCATGTGTCGCTCTTTGTATAGACATCGTGGGTTTATAAGCGCCTATGAACGAAGCGTAATCACTATCTGGATGGAAAGTAGTTCGTACATGATCTACTGATTCTATAATATCACCTATGCCATAAGATTTACCTGTTCCTGGAGCTCCGTATGTTATTTGCTGAAGGGGATAATTAGATAAGTCAAATGTCTTCTTCTCACCCACTTTCGGCATTTTTTCGGGCAAACTATTGTCATCTGGCTCGTATTCTCCAAATTGGGAAAGGATTCTCAGATTGTAGGTATTGTCAGAGTTCTTTTCAAAAACCATCTTGTTATGTAATTCTACAAGATAGTTCCTCAGATTAAAGTTTCCATTATTCAAATTGTTCAAATAATTCCTACCATCTTCGCGTAAGTGCATAAACGCGGTATAGGACGCTGTATCAGCGCCTTGAAAATAGTCGTTTATTCCTTTGTATAATGAATCGCAGAAATTTGCATCTAAAGAAATCTCATCATAACTTTTAGATGTTGTCTTGTAAAGTGGCAAAAGCCTAATTATATTGGCAAAAGCCAATATAAAATCAGTGCGAAAAATTCTGAACTTTACATATCCTTCTTTCCCGCCTAAATAGCCAGCTATATCATTTGAAATATTCAAGCTAGATTCACCTGATTTTGCTGGTTTAAGCTTGAAATAAGCATCTTGTTTCTTTATAACTTTTGCTATCATTGTTCGCTATATAGTTTGTTGTGAATAAATAGATAGTATAGTACAGCGTAAATCATATTAACGCTGACTGCGTTACCTGCTTGTTTTAATAGGGCACCATTAGAAACTCCGGCTTTTCTTGCTTTACTCGCGAATTGTTTTGGGAATCCTTGTAAATTAAATGCTTCTTCAGGTGTAAGTTTCCTAATTCTCTGTTTGCATAATTCCTCCTTACTGAAAGTCCGTTGCAGATACCTTAAAGGATTCTTAGCTTTTATGAAACCATCGCTATAATAGTTGTCTTGGCATGCTCTATGCATCTTGTGCATAGAGGCTGTTAGGGTACGAGCTATCAGTTGATTGATTTCAGATTTAGCCTTAAAGTTCCCAGAGCCATCACTTAGTATTGTCGGTTTGATCCTTTCCGAAAGGTAGTATTTGTCATCAACACTTTTGTCTAGTACAGATAGGACATCTGGCTGATTAAAAATACTCCATTGTTCAGAATAGTCTAAGTCAAATACCTTCTTAACTTCCTCTTCAGAGAATGTGAAGTTGGGTATCTCAAGAGTTGTTGCAAAAATCAGAACACGGTTTCTCGTTTGAGCTTGTTTGAAATCTGCAGCATTAAACACATCAGCATAAACATTATAACCAAGTTTCTCCAGTTCGGAAGTTATTACCTTAAATGTTCTTCCCTTATCGTGAGAAAGTAAGTTCTTGACATTTTCCAACAGAACGAAAGGTACGGGTTTCCCCTGTTCCTTCTTCTTCTGTAAGATATGTCGAATTTGGAAAAACATCAATCCTCTATCATCGTTGAATCCTTCTTGCTTACCCATCATGCTAAATGCTTGGCAGGGGAATCCACCCGTAAGTAAATCTATCTCCATCGATAAATATGTACCATCATGCTCCTCATTAAAAGCAACGATATCTCCCATGTCTAATTCGGAGGATTTCGGTGAATAGGCTGCCTTATATGTTTGTTTCGCTTTAGCATCAATTTCAGAGAACCCAATGCACTTGAATGGTATACCAAAGTCTTTTTCTATCAAGTTCATAGCTTGACGAAATCCTCCGATACCAGCGAATAGTTCTATATGGTTCATAGGAATTTCATTATTGCATTTCCAATTACATGCGAAAGTTGTACAGGTACAGCATTGCCAACTTGTGCATACCACATATTTTGTGAGCCTGTTAGCACATAATCATCAGGAAAAGTCTGAATGCGTGCTGCTTCTCGTGGACTTAACCCTCTGGCTTCCCAAGGATGAATATACATATTGCAATCAAACCTCATATGAGATGTTATAGTTTTGCATATTTGGCTTTCGTCTAACTTAAAGTACTTATCTTTGAAAATATCATTTCTTCTTTTGTATGGCATAATGTCAGCAATTGACTCATGCAATGAGTTAGCTCCTTGCGGGAGTCTCCTGTATATCTCGATGTCTCGCTCATTGTTGTATCGGTTCTTATGGTTGTAAAGTTTTGTTATTGTTTTATTTCCGTTGATGAAATGATAAAATTCTGTATCGGGATATTCAAAATCCCTTACAGTCATTCCGGATTGTAGATTTTCTATGCTTTTGCCTCCTTTTTCTTTTTTGTTTTCTAAATGTGGTAGGCCCTCCAGAGCATCTTTAAGTGTAAACGGCATACGTTTTTGCTTATAGATTTCTTCAAAGATTTGATGTGAAGGGACTCCCATACGATTCCCTATCAAGATAAACCGTTCTCTGTTCTGAGGAACACCATACTCTTGTGCCTTTAATACGGCATAATCAAACTGATATTCTTCACCTAGATATTCCTTGAAGTTTAGTTCTATTTCCTCAATTTTATTCATCATGCCCTTAACGTTCTCCATTAAGAAAAACTTTGGCCTTATTCTTTTGAGAAAAATAAGATATTGTTTGTAGAGGTTATTTCTCGGATCCTCCAATATTCTTTGTCTGTTTGCCATAGAAAAACCTTGGCAAGGAGGACCACCACAAACTAAAGTTATATCAGATAACATATCTGCATAATCTTCAATTCTTTCATTAAGTTTGGCAATATCTCCGATGAAATAATGGTCATCACTCAAATTATGATTAAACTTATATGTATTGCAAAACTGCTCCACTAATTCGTTAACGAACCAAGGAGAAAATCCAGCTTGTTCTAAACCTAAGCTAAGTCCGCCACAACCAGCGAACAAATCTACTAATTTATATTTTTCCTGCACTGTGCTACTATTTTACTATGTCGAAATTCCAGCCTAAGGCTTTTGCAATACCAAGTACCTTTATAATGTTATTTTTATCCCACTCAACGCATACAACAAATTCTTTTCCGTCACCACTGCGGAGAACCTCATCAATAAAGTAATGACAATGTTCTTCTTGTAATTCTTTCCAGTTTCTTGCGCATTCAATATCATCTTGGATAAAAGGATATTGAGAGAATCGTCCTAAAAATTCCTGTTTGAATGTAGCCTTAATTTCGTTAAAAGTTGCATCGGGGTATTCCTTAAGAAACTGCTTAACTACTTCAAGAACCATATGCCGTTTGTCAAATGGACCTTTACCATTCAATGAAAGTTTTGTTCTTCCTTTAATATCTTCACTTGATAAATTGATAGGAACAGGGATAACCTTTGCTTGCGAAACTTCCAATGTCGTAGTCAATATCACATTCGGACGTTTCTCAAAAATATCACAGCCTACAAATTTTGCTAGGAATTGTACATACTTGAAAAACTTGTCAGCTTTTCCAAGTTGTATGACTCCCATGTGTGGTCTTTTAGGAGACTGCGTATTTTCTGATAAATCATATGATTTAACATCACTAGCTTTGGTGTAAGCACAAAACTCAAGATATTGCACTTCTGTCTTGCTAATTGTATCGTCATTAACTCCATTAAAGACCAAAACTTCTTCCCAAAAATCTTTTTTTGAAAGATGTTGTACTATTCTCTTAGTGAAATCGTCGGTTTCTCCTATGTAGGCTTTTTGCTGCTTTTTATTCAGCAGTATGTAAAGTGCTGGCTTTTGCAAATCATCATTGAAATCTTTTAGAAATGCAGCATCGTCGCGTTTTATATTATATAGTTTACACATGCAATCGTCCATGCTTACTATACGCGATCCGTTCAAATCATCATTATGAAGATATGTGTATATTGTAGTAGCCATTGTACTTAACTTCAGTCTATTATTAGCAAGTCATTAACCTCTACACCTAATAATTTCGCAATTCTAATAAGATTTTCAATGTCAGGTTGATTTGTGTTCGTACACCACTTTGAAATTGTAGTTTTATCCTTACCTAATTGCTCAGCCAACCATTTGCTTGTACAATCTTTTTCAGCAAGAACGACCTTTAATCTATTGAGTTTCTTGTTATTCATAATTAGAAATTTTACTTCGATAAGAGTAAAATTTACAAAGTTATATCATATGTGTAATTAGACCAAGAAAAAACATCTACTTTTATGTATATTTTGCAACATTATGATGAGTGGTCTTATAAAAAGACTATTGTAAAAAACGCCCCATCAGTAATCTACTGTGAGGCGTTTGTTAGGCAAATTTGATTACGCTTTGAATCCAACTTCTTCTAAATCTTCGAGGATGGAAATAGCATTAGCAGCTTGTTTGTATGAGAATTTTCTATCATTCTCTTTGAATTTGCATATTGAAACTAATGACCGACGTTTTAGTGGCGTTAAGAGTTTATTTTCTTTTGCAAAGAGTAAAGCTCTTTCCCAAACTTCTTCATCGATGGCCCATGCTTTATCAACCTTTTGTTGCTGAGCATTGTTAAGTGTATCATCAACAGCATTGTTTGAGGACACAATAACTGACTCTGGCAAATCTCCGAGACTATCTAGCTTTAATTTTAGAGTATCCCAGCATTCCGATTTCTTTGACCATTCATTCACATTAACGCTTTGCGCATTGGAAGAGGAATTAGGATTTGTCAAGTGTTGCCAAACAAAGTCAATCAGCTGGTTTACATAATCCTCAATTTCTGGTTGTACTTTTTGATTAGTCCAAATATAATCAAGATCAAGCATTTTCTTACTCTTTAATGAGAGCGAAGAAAATAGATAACTCACCATATTTGATTTATAACCACCAAGTTGTCGATCACGAACGAGTTTGTCCAAGCGCTTAAATAGAATACACTTTGCAATCATGTGACGATAGTAAGATGCAGTCACATTGATAGGGCTTTTCTGAATGTTTTTTACAAATATAGCATAGTTCTTTTCAGCGCCCTTACAAACTTGGTCTGGATGCTGTTCCCATGCAACTTCATATTTAGCAATATCTGTTTTACTTATACGATGATTTTTAGGGTAGTTCTTACGAAACTCCTTTTCGAGGAAACCTGATAGTTGGCCGAGTTCGTCAAGATATTGTCCGCGTGTACGTTCAAAATACCATTTTTCTTCACTCTTTTGGTTGCCATTTGGAACCCACTCTTGACGAGAGAAGTGTTCCATTTGAACAAGATAAGGATCGTTTGAAGAAAAGTCTGAGTTTTTCACCGCTGTCTGGCTGTTTGCGTAATTTGAGATGCGTGGAACTATATCTTTTGCCTTTTCTTCATCACGAATAACTGAAATTTTTACGGGTACAAACACCTTTGATAAATCGGTATTCTTCATTCCATAGACACTTGCAATAGAAGCCGTAGTTTGACCACCATTTACAATTTGCCAATTAAAAATTCTAGTTATGTATAAACCGTCGTCTTCTTTTTTTACTTCGATATTAGTGGCTGTTGTTGAAATACCGTTATTGTACGAAAAGAACATTTCAGGTTCGTCAGTCAGAGTATTTTTAATGCCGCGATTAACTTTACTCTTAAACTGCAAAAACGTTCGGACATTCTTTTCAAGTAATGCTTGCTGATAAGTTTTGTATATTTTTGCTAGAGTAATACCGGGAATTATTGCCAAATACGCTTCAACATTTTCGCTGTTATGATTCATTTTTAGGCACTGCAGTTCTGTATCATAATTTGCAGGGAAATCAATTTCAATTTTTTCCTTGCCAGAGTGCATGCGCTCTTGTTGATAAACACGCTGAATATCCCAAACGTTTTGTTCCATTATTAGGCCAGAATCTAATTCGAAAGTTCCAGCTGGAAAATCAATCAAACCATTGGAAAGCACGTAAAGTCGCAAGGTCCCAATTTGTTTTTTAGTCGTATTAATAAGTTCAACTAATTCGTGTAAACCTTCGGCATCATCATCGACTGAGATCTTGCCATCTATCACTTCTTTATAAAAATGATACATGGAATCAAATGCTTTTGTTATTTCACTGCAGTTTACCTTGCCCATCAAAGTGTTAGCTTTAACAACGACAAACAAATCCAAAGAGTTAGAATCCTCGTTGAAATCATATGCTTGTATTTTGGCTCCTTTCTTCTTAAATGAGCATAATGTTGGGTATCCGATGTCACCACTATCTTGAACATACTCAAGAATACTGGTTAGCAGGACTTCGTCAATATCAAGTTCTTCCATTTCAACGGTATCGTTTACCGTCTCCATGAAATCTTTGGTAAATTCTTTTATATCCATGAGGTAGAACTTTTAGATGGGTTTTGATGTCAAATTTATAGATTAAATTTTACTTAATGGAAAAAAGTAGTCTAAAAATGTCAAACACTTTCGTTTATTGTCTACTTAGATAGTAGGCTATTATAAAAAGCATGATTTTGAATAGTTATTTAATCTGTTTACTAAGGTACAAATTTCTTCACAATTAGCAGGTATTATTCTCGTACTAATTATTCAAATGAATTTATTGATTATCAATAGCTTTGTACTAATATTTTCTTGGCTAATCCGCATGAATTTCGTATTTTTGTAAGCAACAAAAAGCACAGATTTATGGACTACTTCAAACAGCAAGATACATCATCGCAAAGATGAAAGATGACTATGAAAAGGGTTTTGATTAACATCAAAGCCCTTGCACCATACTTCCGTTGGAAGTTTGATGACAAAGCCAAGAACCCAAGCAAAAGCCAAATTGGGGAAATGCGCGATGCCATTCAAGAGGAATTAGATGGCTATTATGAGGCTTACCCCAAAGGTTACAAGGAAACAACTGATGAACCGATTTGGGGAAAATATGCTGGATATGGTGACGATAAGTATATCGTTGCTTACTTGGAGGCAATCAAAGAAGAATTTCCTAACTTATTAATGATGGCTGAATGATATGAAAATGTATAATAAATTTCGACAATATCAGGAAAAACCTAAAGAGAGGCAACAACCTCCTTCAAGGACAAGTCGCACAAAAGAATTCGTAAGATCAATGCTTGTTATCTCAACACCCTTAGGTTGCTTATGGTGGTTTGCTGAATTAAAATATGCGGGTGCTGCTTTTTTCTTTTGTTTGGCAATACTTATATATGGTATGTTTACACTTCCATTTATCAATCTTTATGGCTCATTTGTAAAAGAGGATGAGGAGCAAGTAGTGAAAGATGAGGTGGGGCCAATAAAATCATGTGTTGGTCTTTTTGCTGCGGTATTAGGTCCAGTACTTGGAATATGGTTGTTTATATCAAGTATGCCTTATTGGGACTTAAAAGAACGTAGAGAAGTAGAGGAAAACCAAAAAGTTTATATAACTCCACATGAGAATTGCTATCATTCAACGAAAGATTGTTATACAATCAGAGGTCATAAAATAAAAGAGATACCACTTTATAAGGCAAAGAAGAAAGGTCGAAGACCATGTGATATTTGCTATTAAGTAAAAACGTCTTTTCATAAAGACTCCATCGCCCATAGTTTTGCGGAAACAAGCAAGCAAAACTATGGGCGATTTCAATTACTTAGGGGTATTCAGAAAATATATAACTAATTGATTTTCAATGTAAAAATAATTTTGTAACTTTACGATACCCCCCGATGAGCCCATCACGGGTTAATTCGGGGGTAAAACTAAAAAAATTGTCCGTAATTTGTCTATAAAGCTACAAAAAATATCTGAATTACAACCATCGTTGCCATTTACTGAATTCGATTTTCAGCAAAAATATTTGGAGAGTTTCAAACAGAGTGAGCTCGGACGCATCCATGCACAACTTCCACTCAAGGAACTGGCAGAAAAATTGGCAGATGTCTTCCCAAAGAAACATCCACAAGGCAATAAGCATTTGTTTTCCCCTGAAGGTGAAGTGACCCTCATGTTTCTCAAGTCCTATACAGGTTTGTCTGATGACGGGTTGATAGAATTGCTCAATGGCAGTATCCACATGCAGCTATTCTGCGGAGTGCTGATCGATCCTCAAAATCCGATAAAAAGCGGAAAGATTGTAAGTGCCATTCGCAATTGCCTTGCCAGATGCTTGAATATCAAAGATTTACAGCAGTTCTTTATGACAAATGGTCTCCAATGCTTGCGAACAAGGATTTGTGTCTGACTGATGCCACCTGTTATGAAAGCCACTTGCGCTACCCTGCAGACGTGAAGTTGCTTTGGGAAAGTTGCGCATGGCTGCACACGCTAGTTATGGAGGGGAGTTTTGGCAATCAGAAGCAACATTATGGTGTGGGACGAATAGCTGCACGTAACCAATTCAGTGAAACCTTGCTCCTCTTCTTCGGTATCCATATGGCTAACGCAGCTACACTTGCTGCACGAGAACTTGCAAAGGAAGAAACTCTGAAAAAAAGGAACACAACCTAACAACGTCCTCCATATACTTTTTTATATTCCGACTAATGGCCGGAATGAATTGTTATGCCCTAATGTTAAGAATTCATGGCCTTCGGGGCTGCCACGAATGCAAAGTTCGGATTCCGTGCCGATATTCGATGCATTTATTGCAATATCGCATCAAATGGCCTTCTGAAAAGATGGCATTAACTGAATAATCCTATAGTAAGGTGAATTTATCCCCTATTGATTCGTTCCACCAATTCATCTGGTGTAAGTATCTCCATCTTGGAGAAACCCAACCATTTCTTGCCCAAGTCCTTTATGGATGCTCCAATGTGATATACATCATCGTCTATACAAAGGAAACGGTCATGTGACAAACGGAATGTTTCAACGTCAATCGGTGCATATTGAGCATTATGACGGTCAATGT
>ERZ507072.1170-NODE-1170-length-13912-cov-6.810709_pt1 | contig 13912 bp, 7 predicted proteins | sample MGYA00512864_ERZ507072 | MGnify/ENA metagenome assembly ERZ507072 | reverse complement strand
TTTGAGGCTTCATCCTCCTATCTTCCTCCTATGCTCCTCCTATCGTCCTCCTATCATTCCCGTATCGATCCCGTATTGATCTCGTATCGGAATACGGAAACAATACGGAAACAATACGGGATTGATACGGGGTCGATACGGAAATGATAGGAAGAACATAGGAAAAGCAAGGAAAATACAAAAAACGATGATTTCTAAATTTTAGTTAATGGAGCGTTTTTGCTTACCTTCCTCAAATGTCTTTTTTCCAGCTCACCCAATAAAATAAAGTGTATCTTATTTTGTTCATAAACGTTCATTCTCCATTCACTTTACCTACATATTCGTTCAAAATATCTAAACAACTTACGAGTTATCGGATTGGTAAACAAGTTGACAAGTTAACGAGTTAACAGGTAAGTTTGTCATGTTGTTTTAGCTTCTTACCATTCTGACGCTGACAAAAAAAGTGGTGTAAAACATGCTTACTTGTCAACCCATTAACCAAAAATTCCGCCAACGGGTTATTTAACACCTATTTGCCCCAACTTTCACACCCCGCACAGCATTTTTATTGATGTTATGGTAATTTTGAACCTTTCGAGGTTAGCTATGAGTGTCATAAAAGAAACCACAAAAAGTAAGAGTAGACAAAAGAAATAGAAGCAAAGGAGCATGACCCATATAAATGGCTGCTTACGATGGTAAAAAAGAGAAAGGACTTCAGCTAAAATAAGAAGAACATAAAAAGTCTACAAAAACATGATATGGCATAGAAAAATCAAAAAAAAGAATTGTTTTTTGCGCTTTCTCAAAGAAAAATATTAATTTTGCCACCGCTTATGCCCTAAATAGAAGTCTTTGGCTGCTATAAGTGGGCGGAAAATAGAAATCAAAACTGAAAACAGCAAAATGGATATTCAATTCGAGAAAGTCGGCAAGGTAAGCGGTGTGCTTACTATCAACATGGTAAAAGCTGACTATGAAGCAAACGTAAACAAGGCATTAAAAGAACTTGGTAAGAAAGTACAGATGCCTGGTTTCCGTCCTGGCCACGTACCTGCTGGCCTCGTAAAGAAAATGTATGGCATTCAAGCTAAGGCTGATGAAGTAAACAAATTGCTTCAAGATAGCCTCTTTGATTATATCAAGACCAAGAAAATTAATATGCTGGGTGAGCCTCTCGGTAGTGACAAGCAAACTCCTCAGGATATTGAGAAACAAGACGACTTTACCTTTATTTTCGATATCGCCATAGCACCTAAGTTTAAGGCTGAATTGGGTGAAGATGACACTATCGACTACTACGATATTGAGGTAAGCAACGACTTGATTGAAAAGCAATTGGGCGCTTTGCAACAACAAGCTGGTCACCCCGAAAGCGTTGACTCATATGAAGAGCGTGACATTCTTCGTGGTACTTTGGCTGAGTTGGACGAAAATGGTCAACCTAAAGAAGGTGGTATCGTTGTAGAAACAGCTTCACTCATGCCTGCTTACTTTAAGAGCGACGACCAAAAGAAGATTTTTGAAGGTGCTAAGAAGAATGATGTAATCACTTTCAACCCCACTACTGCTTACGAAGCAAACGAGGCAGAGCTCGTATCTCTCTTCAAAATTGAAAAAGAAGACGTTGCTAACCACGCTGGTAACTTCAGTTTCCAAGTGAACGAAATCAGCCGTTTCGTTCCTGCTTCACTTGATCAAGAATTCTTTGACAAGGTATTTGGCAAGGACGAGGTTAAGAGCGAAGATGACGCACGTAACAAGATCAAAGAAAGCATTCATGAGCTTCAAGTAAATGATAGCGACTATAAGTTCTTGCTTGATGTTCGCGCTTACATGGAGCAAAAGGTTGGTGAACTTGAGTTTGCTGATGATTTGCTCAAGAAGATTATGAAGGCAAACAATAAGGATAAGGACGATAAGTTCATTGAGGATAACTATGCTAAGAGCATCGAAGAACTCAAATGGCAACTCATCAAGGAACAACTCGTTAAGGCCAACAAGATTAAGGTAAACGACAAGGATGTTAAGGCTGCTGCTGTTCAAGCTGCTCGTTTCCAATTTGCACAGTATGGCATGAACAATATTCCTGACGAATATCTTGAGAACTATGCACAGGAAATGCTTAAGCACCAAGAGCAAGTAAATCAACTCGTTGATCGTTGCGTTGATCAAAAGTTGGGTGAAGCTCTTAAGCAGGTGGTTAAACTTAACCACAAAAGCATTTTAAGCGAAGATTTCGCAAAAATGTTTGAAGAGAACAAGTAAAAATCTTTCTTAAAACGCAATTCAACAGTATTGACCACCATTGTTTCACATTAGGTGATTGAAGTGTACATGATTGTGCATTGATAATGGTACGCTATGCGCGTGTAATAATACTTTGAGTTGGTTGAAAGAAATGACGAAAAGTTTGTTGTATACAACAACGTATATAACAAGTGGAAATGTGCAATTATGCAAATGTGACTTATGTGTTAAACAAAAAAGGGGATCTCACCTTTATTATGACACAACACAAATGCATACTTGCACATTTCTTTAATAGAACTGGTTTAAACTTTTAAGGATTTTGAAAATGGCCTTTGCTTAAAAATGAGTTTACATTTTTACATCAACTCAAGAGGGATAAATCTGCGTCTTAAGAAAAACATTTTTATTCCGTCAGCAAAAGTTTAACCCATTCATTATGTATTCTATCATCATGAATTTAACCTCAGACTTTAAAAAATTTGCTACTGCTAATGCAGGCATTAACTCAATGGTTCTTGATGATGTCATCAAAAGCCAGAACCAATATCTTAACCCTTACATTCTTGAAGAGCGTCAACTTAACGTGACACAAATGGATGTATTTTCACGCTTAATGATGGATCGTATCATCTTTTTAGGTACGCAAATTGACGACTATACGGCCAATACATTACAAGCGCAACTACTCTATCTGGACTCAACGGATCCTGGCAAGGATATTTCAATTTACGTAAACTCTCCTGGTGGCTCGGTTTATGCTGGTCTTGGCATATACGACACAATGCAGTTTATTCAAAGCGATGTGTGCACCATATGCACGGGCATGGCAGCTTCAATGGCAGCTGTGTTATTGGTAGCAGGCCAAGAGGGCAAGCGCTCTGCCCTACCCCATAGCCGCGTAATGATTCACCAACCCATGGGTGGGGCGCAAGGACAAGCCTCAGACATTGAAATCACAGCACGCGAAATTCAAAAGTTGAAGAAAGAACTCTACACCATAATTGCTGACCACTCTCACACCGACTTTGACAAGGTGTGGGCTGACTCTGATCGCGATTACTGGATGACAGCTCAAGAGGCTAAGGAGTATGGCATGATTGATAAAATCTTTGAACCACAAAACAAAAAAGCTGAATAATGGCTGGAAGAACACATAATAAATGTTCATTTTGTGGGCGCTCGGATAACGAAGTACCATTGATGTTGACTGGCATTAATGGCTACATTTGCTCTGATTGCGTACAGAATGCATATGAAATGCTCAAGGAGTTCTCACCTGACGCTAAAAAAAGTGGAACAAATAAGAAAGGCGAAGGAAAGGTAAACCTCAAGGATGTTCCTAAGCCCAAGGATATAAAAGATTACCTTGATCAGTATATCATAGGCCAAGATGATGCAAAACGCTTTATGAGCGTAGCGGTTTATAATCACTACAAGCGTTTGGCTCAAGCTAACGATAAAGAGGAAGATGGTGTAGAGATTGAAAAGTCGAACATCATCATGGTGGGTTCTACTGGTACGGGTAAAACTCTCCTTGCTCGCACTATTGCTCGCTTACTTGACGTGCCTTTTACAATAGTTGATGCCACCGTATTTACTGAGGCTGGTTATGTGGGCGAGGATGTTGAAAGTATTCTTTCACGTTTGCTGCAGGTTGCTGACTTTAACGTAGAGAAGGCGGAACGAGGCATTGTTTTTATTGATGAAATCGATAAAATAGCACGTAAAGCTGACAATCCCTCTATTACACGCGATGTAAGCGGTGAAGGTGTGCAACAAAGTTTGCTTAAGCTACTTGAAGGCACTATGGTAAACGTTCCACCTAAGGGCGGACGCAAACATCCTGACCAAGACTACATACATGTTGATACGCGCAACATATTGTTTATTTGTGGTGGTGCCTTTGATGGTATAGAGAAAAGAATTGCGCAGCGACTGAACGCGCACACAGTAGGCTATACATCTGTGCAAAACGCTAAGAAAATTGATCCTAAGAACTTAATGAAGTATATTGAGCCACAAGACCTCAAGTCATTTGGCTTAATACCTGAACTTATAGGTCGTTTACCCGTTTTGACTTATCTGAATCCGCTTGACAGAGAAGCTTTGGCTCGCATACTTGTTGAACCTAAGAACTCCATTGTAAAACAATACATGAAGTTGTTTAAGATGGATGGTGTAGAACTTGTGTTTGAACAAGACACACTTGACTACATAGTTGACAAGGCTGTTGAGTTTAAGCTCGGTGCTCGTGGATTGCGTTCAATTGTTGAAACCATTATGATGGATGCCATGTTTGAGGTGCCTTCAACTTCAAAACGCAAGTTTGTTGTTACAAAGGATTATGCTGAAAAGCAAATGGAAAAACGTAGCAACCTATAAGTGGGTACTTTAAATGCATACGCCACATGTTTTAAACGCAGTTTGTTTGTATGGCTCTGTGCTCAGGCATCGGCGTTTTATACGCGGATAATGGGGGCGCACGCATAATGTGTCAAAGTTTGCGTAAAAAGGAGCAAGGTGTTACCATGACATTTCACCCTTGATTTTCAAAAGGCTCTTTTATTGAAAATCAGAACAAACCTCTGCCGTTTCTTTTCCTTAAAACAAAAATAGGCAAAGAAACGGCAGATTTGTAAGTAGGTGTTCAAAATAAATTTGAACACTTACTTATAAATAAAAATTACGAGCAATATACGCTATTTTCAAGAAAATTGTTATACCTTTGCTTAAGTAAAACAAAAAGGCTATACGCTTAAAGGTCTGAAAAGCCATAGGCGTATCCTAACCTCTAAGCAACCAGAAAAGCTATGAAGGAAGATTTAAAATTGAAAACAGCATTAAAAGAATATTTTGGCTTTGATACGTTCAAAAGTAATCAAGAGGCAATTATTAAATCGCTTCTTGAAGGTAAGAATGTATTCGTACTTATGCCTACAGGCGGAGGTAAGTCATTATGCTATCAGCTCCCATCGCTCATAATGGAGGGAACAGCCATTGTTATATCTCCACTAATAGCCTTGATGAAGAATCAAGTTGACACAATACGGCATATGAGTCAACATGATGGTGTAGCGCATTTCATTAATTCTTCACTCACACGCAGTCAAGTTGAAAAGGTAAAAGATGATATCAAAGCTGGCATTACAAAATTATTGTATGTTGCACCAGAGTCGCTAACAAAGGAAAGCAATATAGATTTTTTGAAAACCATCAAGATATCCTTTTATGCTGTTGATGAGGCACATTGTATATCAGAATGGGGACATGATTTTCGTCCTGAATACAGAAAGATTAGACCTATTATTAATAATATAGGTAATGCCCCTGTCATAGCACTTACTGCTACAGCTACTGAGAAGGTTGCAACTGACATTCGTAAGAACTTGGGCATAATGGATGCTGTTACCTATAAGAGTTCATTTAACCGCCCTAACTTATATTACGAAATACGTCCTAAAACCAAGGATATTGATCGTGACATCATCAAGTTTATAAAGCAACGCCCTGAATGTAGTGGCATTATTTATTGCCTGAGTCGTAAAAAAGTGGAAGAATTGGCCGAGATTTTGCGTGCCAATGGCATAAAGGCAGAGGCCTACCATGCTGGTATGGACTCTGCCACGCGTTCTAAAACACAAGACGACTTTTTGATGGAACGCATCAACGTGATTGTTGCAACTATTGCCTTTGGTATGGGTATTGACAAACCCGATGTACGATTTGTCATACACTATAACATTCCTAAAAGCCTTGAAGGTTACTATCAAGAGACAGGACGAGCTGGGCGTGATGGAGGTGAAGGTCGCTGTATAGCCTTTTACTCACGTAAAGACTTAAATAAACTTGAAAAGTTTATGGAGGGCAAACCCGTGGCCGAGCAGGACATAGGGCGTCAACTCCTAAAAGAAACCGCAGCTTATGCCGAGAGTTCTTTGTGTCGCCGAAAATTGCTATTGCACTATTTTGGCGAAAATTATGACAAAGACAATTGTGGCAACTGCGACAACTGTTTACACCCTAAAGAAAAAGTGGAAGCAAAAAAAGAATTGTTGAAAGTGTTGGAAGTTATTCTCGCAACGAAAGAGAACTTCCGTGATGATTATATTAAAGATGTACTCCTGGGCAATCGCACCGAGGATGTAAGTGATTATCACCATGACGAGTTGGAGTGCTTTGGCTGCTGCGAAGAAACTGACGAGCGCGTGCTGAATGCCGTAATACGCCAAGCTCTTATCTCAGGTTACCTTGAGAAGGATGTTAACAACTATGGTGTATTGAAGGTTACTGATAAGGGACATGACTTTATCAAAAAGCCGCAATCATTCGAAATTACTGAAGATCGTGACTTTGAAGAGGAGGCTGAAGCCGAAATGCAAGAAGAGTCAATCTTAGCTGTTGACCCTGGATTGTTCAAAATGTTGAAAGAGCTTCGCAAAAAGCTTTCGAAGGACTTGGATGTTCCGCCTTACGTAATATTCCAAGATAACTCGCTTGAAGCAATGGCTACCTTCTACCCTCAAAACATTGAAGAGTTACAAAACATGCCAGGGGTTGGCTCTGGTAAGGCTAAACGCTATGGTAAGGAGTTTTGCGAACTCATCAAGAAACATTGCATAGAGAACGAGATTGAACGTCCCGAAGACCTACGCATACGTACCGTTGCCGATAAGTCGAAAAAGAAGATTAGCATTATTCATAGCATTGATCGTAAGGTGGCACTTGACGATATTGCTGTGGCCAACGGCATTGAATTTGACGAATTGCTTGACGAAATTGAAGCAATTGTTTATTCAGGTACAAAAATCAATATAGACTATTTTATCAACGATGTAATTGATGATGACATTGTTGATGATATTTATCAATACTTTAGAGAGAGCGAAACTGATGATCTTGATGTGGCACTTGACGAACTTGGTGCTGATTATACAGAGGAGGAAATAAGACTCGTACGCATCAAGTTTATTTCAGAAATGGCTAATTAAAGCATTCTAAGTAAAGGCTGATTATGTACGTACACATACTCAACCTTTACTTTGATTATTAAAAGAGTTTTCTCTATATCACAACCATTATACGATATGACTGAAACGAATAATAGCGAAAGCACGGAAAAGAAAAGCTTGAACTTTATCGAGCAGATTGTTGCAAACGACCTGAAAGAAGGTAAAAACGGAGGCAGATTGCAAACACGTTTTCCGCCAGAACCTAATGGATACTTACACATAGGCCATGCTAAGGCCATTTGTATGGACTTTGGTGTGGCACAAAAATTTGGTGGTGTTTGTAACTTACGTTTTGATGACACCAATCCACAAAAGGAGGATACTGAATATGTTGAAGCCATAAAGCAGGACATTGAGTGGTTAGGCTTTAAGTGGGGAAACATTTATCATGCCTCGGACTATTTTCAAAAGCTTTGGGACTTTGCCGTTCGTCTTATAAAGGAGGGTAAAGCCTATGTAGACGAGCAAACCAGCGAACAAATTGCCGCACAAAAAGGTACTCCTACTCAGCCTGGTGTTGAAAGCCCTTATCGTAATCGCCCTATTGAAGAAAATCTTCAGCTTTTTGAAAAGATGAACACGGGCGAGGTGCCCGAAGGTGCTATGGTGCTTCGTGCCAAGATTGACATGGCGAACCCTAACATGCACTTCCGTGACCCCATCATTTATCGAATCATTAACAAGGAGCATCACCGTACAGGTAATAAGTGGAAGGTTTACCCCATGTATGACTTTGCACATGGCCAAAGTGACTACTTTGAAGGGGTTACTCATTCTATTTGTACACTTGAGTTTGTTCCACACCGTCCTCTTTACGACCATTTTATTGATGAGTTGAAAGAAGGAAAGGACCTTGATGACAATCGCCCGCACCAATACGAATTTAACCGTTTGAACTTGACGTATACTGTTATGTCAAAGCGTAAGTTGTTGGCTTTGGTACAAGAGCACCTTGTTGATGGTTGGGATGACCCCCGCATGCCGACTGTGTGTGGCTTGCGTCGTCGTGGATATTCGCCCGAGGCTGTACGCAAATTCATTGACATGATTGGTTACACAAAGTTTGATGCTTTGAATGATTATGCCATGCTTGAAGCTGCAGCACGTGAGGATTTAAATGCCCGTGCTTTACGTGTAAGTGCTGTTCTTGACCCTGTTAAACTCATCATTACCAATTATCCTGAAGGCCAAACTGAGGAGATGGAAGCTATCAACAACCCCGAGCGTGAGGAAGATGGTTCACACACCATTACATTTAGCCGTGAGTTGTGGATGGAGCGTGCTGACTTTATGGAGGATGCTCCTAAAAAGTTCTTCCGTATGGTACCTGGTAAGGAGGTTCGTTTGAAGAATGCATATATCGTAAAGTGTACAGGATGTAAAAAGGCTGCCGATGGTACGATTGAAGAGGTTTATGCTGAATACGACCCCAACAGCAAAAGCGGTATGGAAGGTGCTAACCGCAAGGTAAAAGGCACATTACATTGGGTTAGTGTAGCGCACAGCATTCCTGCTGAAGTGAGACTTTACGACAGACTCTTTAACGTAGAGAATCCATCAGCTGATGAGCGCGACTTCCGCGAATTGCTGAACCCTGATTCGCTTAAAGTGCTCAAGAATTGCTATGTTGAAAAGTTTGCTGTTGAAAATACGACGGGCAATCGCTACTTGCAATTCCAACGCACAGGTTACTTTACTGCTGATAAGAATTCTACGCCTGAACACCCTGTGTTTAATCGTACTGTCAGTTTAAAGGACACTTGGGCAAAGCAAAAATAATACGTTGCTTTACTTTTTTTCTCGCACATAAAAGGCTTCGCTTAATCTATTTAAGATGTAATAAATGAATCTTATATTTTAAGCGAAGCCTTGTTTCATTATAATGCAATCACCATAAAACGATGCTTTATTGACGAATGATATTGCCCCCCTGCAATAAGTAGGTGTTTAAAATTAGTTGATATGAATTGGTGCAGTATTTCGTTCAGAAACAGAGGTTGAAGAGGGAGCGTAGCGGGCTACGTGACCGATGAAACCTCTGTTTATGGGCGAAAGAGTGCGCCAAGGCATATCGACTAATTCTAAACATGATTATATAAACTAATTTTAAACACCTACTTATATACGGCATTTTTGCTTAGGTGGTTTGGAGGATATATATAGAACAACTCTTAACTTTTTTGACGAGGAATGTTCAATACTTGAATTTCATAAAAGTTTAGACTAGTTCATAAATAAGAATTACGATGGAAAAGTATTTAAAACAAGCTATTGAGGAATACGAAAAGAATATAGAATGTGGTAAGAACTTTTATATGGATGCCTCTATATTAATGGACATCGAGGAGTACTATGAAAAAGAAGGGAAACGTTATGAAGCTGAACAATTGATGCGCTATGCTGAAAAGTTACACCCTGACAGCGAGGAGGTGTTAGTGGTGAAAGGGTACAGAGCACGCGCTATGGGAAAATGGAATGAGGGACTTAACATCATACGCAATATTGGTAACCAGCAAAATCGTGATGTGCAACTTTTTTATGCTGAATGGGATGTGGCATGCGGACGTTTAGATAAGGCTGAACAAAGAGTAAACGATTGCTTGCCCGCAACTATGCAAAACGATGACTATGATTGGTTCCTTGACATGGGTGAAATGTTGTTAGACTATGGTTACCAACAACGTGCTCTCAAATACTTGCTGAAAATACCCAACAACTATACTTTACGTTCTCGTGTTGACGAACTTATAGCCGATGCCTATTTTCAGACACAAAGGTATAATGAAAGCATTGAAGCTGCCAACAGATTGGTAGATGCGAATCCATACGATGCTAACTCATGGACACAATTGGCTGATATTCAGCAAAAGTGTAAAAAATACGTTGAATGTGTGCAAAGTTGCGACTATGCACTTGCCATTGATGAGAACAATCAACGCGCTATGAGTTTAAAGGTTTTTGCAACATTTGCAATTCCCGACCATACGAAAGGTTTAAAGCTATGCCTTGAGTATATGCGTAAAGTGCCTAATGATTATAGTATTCGTATGTATGCTGGGGAACAGCTTTATGCTACAAAAAAGTATGAAGAGGCCGAGATTCCTCTGCAAGATGCCTTGCGCCTATGCCCTATTGAGCATCCTGACCATGTGCGCATTGTTAATGATTTGTGCTATTTGTATATTCAAAGGCTGGATTATGCAAGGGCTGAAGAGACTATGCTTACACTTTGTATGTTAGGCAATTCGCTTTCAACGCTTTATACCCAATTAGGTAACATTGTTTTTGAGTTCAAAAAAAATTCTGCAGCTATAAACTTTTATCATCAAGCAGTTAACAGTCCTACGATTGAGGATACCGAGGTGCTGACTATTGTGCAACAACTCATGAGTAACGATTGCTATGATGATGCTGAACGATTGTGGTACGACATAGCGAAACTTCCTATTAGCCAATCACATCCCCTCATTTCGGCTTATTTGGCTTATGTCATGTTTAAAATGAATAATAAGAGCAAGTTTAAAGAGTTCTTTACTCAAGCACTCGTGCTAGCTCCAGAAATGGTAAAGCAATTGTTTGCAGGCGTTTTTAACACAAATAACCTTGATGACATTGTGAATTTAGCCAACAAATATATTCATGAGTAGGTGTTCAAAAATTATTTTCACATTGAAAAAGTGTGTTATCGGGATGCAGATGTTTTCTTCATTCGAATGTTCCTGTCTCCTGATAATGGGGGAAACAAAAGGGAGATAGCTCTGGCTATGTAACCGATAATGGAGAAAACGGGTGTGCCCAAGAACGTGCTTTCTATGTGAAAATAATTTTGAACACCTACTTAGTATAATGATTGATATCAGTTTATAGCCAGTTGCTTTGATAGCATGGCTTTCACCTTAACGACGTTGCAGTTTAGCAAATTTGAGTAAGAGATTCTTAACCCCAACAGGTTCGCCAAAATCGACTTTTACCTTTGCATTATCACCTTGTCCTTCACTACTTATCACTACCCCATCTCCAAAACGTTCATGATGAACGGCTGTTCCATCAGGCCAAGTAGCGCGCGTTGCAGCATCGGCTGGAGTTGATGCCTGATTACGCTTACGCACCACTCCCGTACGTATGAAACCTGGAGGAGGTGTTTGCTCTGTGATGCGAGGTGCAGCGGGCTTATTATACCTATTTGCGTCGTATCTTCGATGCGTATAACTACTTTGGTCAGCATAACCTTGATAGCCACGCTCTGGTTCGCCATATCCCTTAGCGGTAGATCCACTATATTGATAATTGTTATAACGACCATTATAGTCACCTTGCATAGATGCACGAAAATCGTCCTCAGAAGGTGCGCCGAAAAAGTTATCAAAATTATTATTACGGCTACCACCTTGTCCTGCTCCATACCGAGTGGCTGGACGACCATTGTTTGCGCTGTTTCCATACAACGACCTGCTTCCACCATAGGAGTTTGACATGCCATTATTAGAGGAATTGTATGAAGAGAACCTACTATCTGTGCGTTGCAAATAGGGGGCGTCTATCTCCTCAATAAATTGGCTGGGATCAGCGATTTGTAATGAGCCATAGCGAAAACGTGTGTTAGCGTAGCTCAAATAACAATAACGCTTGGCACGCGTAACGGCTACATAAAATAGGCGTCGTTCTTCCTCCATTTCGCGTGTGCTCATGCTGGCTGCTGCATTAGGAAAAAGATTCTCCTCCATACCTGTAACAAAAACGGCATCAAACTCCAATCCTTTGGCTGAATGGATGGTCATAAGGGTTACACGAGGAGTGCCATCGTCCTTAGTATCGGCATCAGAGAGTAAAGACACGGTTGATAAAAATTCGCTTAAAGAAACATGGGTGCGGCCTTCTTCATCACGTGCATCCTTCTCCATTTGCTGTATAGAAGCTATCAATTCTTCCACATTTTCTTGCCTTGCAGTATTCTCAGCTGACCTTACTAAGGTTAGATCAATACCAATGCCACTACGACGTATAATGTCACGTACGAGGTCAGAGGCTGATAGCTTGTCAAGCTGCATATGAAAGGATTCTATCAGTTCACAAAAGGCTTGAAGTTTTGACAATGCTCCTTTGTTAACAGCAAGTTCGTATGTGGCAGGGTCATTGGCTACAGCCCACAAACTTACATCATGGGCTGCAGCCGTGAGTTGCAATTTTTGCAAAGTAGTTGCTCCTATGCCACGTGCTGGGTAGTTGATGATGCGTCGAAAGGACTCCTCATCATTGGGGTTGCTCACCAAACGACAATATGCTAAGATGTCCTTGATCTCCTTGCGTTGATAAAATGACAAACCTCCATAAATGCGATAAGGTATGCCACTTCCTTGCAATGCCTCCTCAACAACACGACTTTGTGCATTGGTACGATAGAGCACGGCTATTTCACTATATGGTATATTACGACGGCTATTCAAACGAGTAATATGCATCATTACTTTGCGAGCCTCTTCCTTGTCTGTTTCGCCATTGAACACTACAATAGGGTCGCCTTCTGCTCCTGCCGAGTAAACCTTTTTGGGTATTTGGTGCTGGTTATAGCTAATAATGCAATTAGCAGCATTCACTATGTTCTGTGTTGAACGATAGTTGCACTCTAACTTTATAACTCGCGTGTTAGAATATTGCTTTTGAAAGTTTAAAATGTTGCTTATATCTGCACCACGAAAACCATAAATGCTCTGCGCATCATCGCCTACAACGCAAATGCGTGAGTCCGCACCTGTTAGTAATGTCAGAATTTGATGCTGCGCCATATTCGTGTCTTGATACTCATCTACTAAGATATACTTAAAGCGTTCTACGTAACGTTGGCGTATGTCAGCACGATCTCGAAGCAGCATGAAAGTGTTTACCAACAAATCGTCAAAGTCCATAGCACCCGCGGCACGTAGGCGTTGCTGATAGATGGTATAGATTTTATAAATCATAGCCACTCCTTCTGATTTATCACGACTCAAAATAGTGCTTTCAGCAGCATAGGCCTGTGGCAAAATAAGGTGATTTTTGGCTTCAGATATATGTCCTAACACGATATTTGGCTTATACACCTTTTCGTCAAGTTGCAGCTCTTTAGTAATGGCCTTTATGAGCGATTTGGAATCGGCAGAATCATAAATGGTAAAATCGTGCGGATAACCTGCAGCTTCGTATTCCATTCGTAGCAAGCGGGCAAAAATGCTATGAAAAGTACCACTCCACATGCCACCTGTATCGCATACATCTTGACATATATCGTTAATGCGTTGGTTCATTTCGCGAGCAGCCTTGTTAGTAAATGTAAGCGAAAGTATGTTCCAAGGCATCATGCCATGTTGTAGCAGATAAGCTATTTTGTAGGTAAGAACTCGCGTCTTACCCGATCCAGCTCCAGCTATAATCAGCAGGGGGCCATCGCAATAGGTTACAGCCTCGTATTGTGAATCGTTAAGTGATGAACGAAAATCAGTAGTGTTCATGTGTTATGATAGAATTCAATGGGTTAGGATGTTTTTGACGCTGCTTAGAAAGCGGCTAAGTTGAGCAAAACTTAAATCAAACACATCATACCATTTATAAGTAGGTGTTCAAAATAGCCAGTATCTACCCGTTGGCGGAATTTCAAGTTAACGGGTTAACAAGTTGACAGGTTAACAAGT
>ERZ507072.1156-NODE-1156-length-14033-cov-12.933681_pt1 | contig 14033 bp, 10 predicted proteins | sample MGYA00512864_ERZ507072 | MGnify/ENA metagenome assembly ERZ507072 | reverse complement strand
ATATGTCATAGCCAGTCTCGCTTTTGGGTGACGGAACAAGATGGCACAAGTAGTCATAGTGCATCTTGAACCATGCCAAAGTCCTTCCCTCTGCATAGCTTTTCGACAAGAATGGCGCAATCTCGTCAAACGATACCTTATATAATAGTTCGTACAATGTCATATCTTATGTTTCTATCGTTATTTGCCGGCAAAGATATTGACGTGCTGACTCAATTATCAATACAGGTTAATTGTTTCTTATAAAAAACTCACAAAAACAGAAGGTTTTTTCAACCTGTGATAATAATTGGCACACCTTCATAATACTTTTGCCGCAACATTAAAGATACAGTTATGAAAAAGTCTACAAAATATGAAAGTGCTGTAAAGGATGCGAAGACATTGGAATCCGTCATTCCGAAACAACTTGCAGAATACACGACAAGGGCATTAAGTAAACTAAACGAAGCGCTTGGGGGCAATGTCGGCGGATATATAGCAAGTTATACGATAGCTGGCTTGGGGGTGAACTTTTCGCTAATGCCTTACAATGGTCTGATGTATGTGGTAAGCGTGAACGACAAACACTCCAAGGAGTTGGAAAAGGACAAGCGTTTTGATGGCATACTGTTTTGGGGAAGAGCTTAAAATTATGAAGGTATGACAATAGCAGAATGTTTAAGAAGCATATCTTTCAATGAGATTGAAGAAATCTTATGGGATGCTTATGGAATGGGGGACAACTTTACTCCATTCCTTAAAATGTCTTATGACCGATTTACTAATTGTGAAATGGTTTGACAAGAAATGAGCCCGGTCATTGATAGACCAAGCTCATTTCTTATTTTCGGAGGTCATCGAACTGTGAGACATTATAATACTCTGTATAAACACCACCCTTGCTTTTGTTTCCACAAGAATGAGCATGCCCGAAGACATGGAAATGGGGATGGTACTGATATACTTTCATCAATAAAGGAATACTTCCCCTACCATCATCAAGGATTCCATCTGGTGGAATATGGGTAATCAGAAAATCTATATTGGCAGCAAGGTGGACGTTTAAGCTCTTATTTTGCAAACTTCTCATAGAGATATTGCCAAACTTAATTCCATCAAACTCGTATGTGGAGTCATGAAGGAAAACAACCTTTTTAGGTAAAAGTGACTCTGCAATCTCTGTAGTGTCCTCCAAGAACAACTCATGATTACCTGCGACAAATATAATCCGCAAAACGAAATGTTAGCGTTTTGCAAAACGAAATGTTCAATTCGCAAAACGAAGCGTATATTTTCAATAATCCCCTCCTAACGTAGTTATAATAACGTTATAATGATATTAGGAGGGGATTCTTATATTACATTAACGAGGAGGAATAAAACTACAGGTTCTTATACTCCGCAGCAGCATCGAAGCAGGGACACATCTTTTTCCACTTGTTTTTATCCGGTCCCCAGATGTCGCGGTGGCCAAGAATCTGAGCGGAAGGAAATATTTTGTGTAATTTACGCAGGAGATCAACAAGTACCTCCTTCTGCTCTACTGTTCGGTTATCGACAGGATTCCCGTGAGAATCGACGCCCCCGATATAGGCAACATTAACAGCGGTGCTGTTATAACCCTGCACTCCGTTGCTCACCTGCTCGATAGGTAGAAGTTGATGAAAACCTCCGTCAGGGGAGATTACATAATGATAACCGGGAGATTTCCAGCCTTTTCTGCGGAACTCTGCCTTCAGATCATCTATAGACTGACTCTGCGAGCCTGCCGTACAGTGCACAAAAATTCTTTCAATTTTTCTCATAATTATGTATTAAATAATTTGTCTTAACATTCAATGTCTTGTTTTATCAGTGTGAAGTCATTACCTTTAACAATTTTCTTCATATAGCTATATGTTTTAATTAGTACTGTCTGTTAATTATTCTCGCAAGATATGGCTGTGTAAAACCTTCGAGTGTGTAAGACTTGTCGGGGTTATACGTCAACAGAAATTCATAAGAGTCTCCTGCCGCCATATCAAAATCAGCCCAATAGCCACCGTTCCAGTGTGTAATAAGCGGGAGGCCTTTAGTGTTCCATCGCGCCACATTTGCGCCGTCTTTTGTTGTGCATCTTCCTCTCATGGCGATGGACTCGCTGCCAATATCCATCACGATTGTAAGCCTTACGCAGAACTTGTCATCGACATACTGCGAACCGAACAGTATCTGCTTGATCGTCCCGAGAGTGGGCAGCGCAAGCGCAAGATAATTTTTCGAGCTGACTATCAGGGTAAGCGAATCTATTTTCTGTACTTCGTTACAAGTAGTTCCTCTAAACAAACCTGTATTATCAAGGAATACATCCTTGGTAGTCATATTTATCATCGTGTACTTATATCCGTATACTCCACCGTTGACCGATACGTCACCAATACCGCGTAGCGCATAGTTCTGCACGCCGTTCTTCGCTTCCGCAAAGTAGCACACGTTGCTATGGTAGCCGTCAGTTGTACCGATGGCATCTACCCTCATCTTCGCACTGAGGTAAGTTCCAGGGCCAGGAACAGCGAGGGTCTGGTCCGTGTCGATGAATATAGCACTCCGTCCCTCTGCCTTGATCAGCTGGAAACGAGTATCTGTCAACATCATGCTGTCTTCCTTGAATACAGCACCACTCGACAGACCTTCGCCCGTTATCTCGAACCGTCCGAACTTCTTTCGTGTACCACTGTCCTCATCTTCGTAATATCTCACACCGAAAGCACCCTTGTCGGCATACATGTAGCCATCCTTAGAGACACGGAACGGAGAGTCGGCGGCTGTCGACGAACCTACCCAGAGAGGATATTGCTTTCCGTCTTCATCCTTCGCCTCGTCTATGTCGTAGTTGCCGAAGTGTGCGAGCGTATTTTGGTTATTACCATCTTTCGCCCAAACATGGTGAACATTGATGGTGTCAGCATCTATCAGGTCGGCATTAAGCTTGCCGTCCTGAAACATTGCAGTGGTAGTGCCGTTATTGCTTACCTTCACCTTGTCGCCATACAGCTCCACACCTTCAGCCGTAATATTTAAGCCCGCAGCCTTGGCCGTCGCCTTATCAATGAGGTCGGTCTTTTTCTCTGTGTACTCTGTCATCAGAGCACCTTCCTCCAACTTCGGCTTCGTCACCCATGCCTCACAGCCGCCCATAGCTCGCAGCAGGACACTCTGAGGAAGTACCGTGTCGCCATTGCCCGTATAAGGGTCTATACGCCAGTGCACCCAGTATCGCTTCCACTGCGATGTCAGGGTGAATTTCGATGCTCCGTTTGGAATACTTTGCACCACATACCCTTGGCTATTCTCAGAGTAGATGCTGGCATGTACGCTGTCCTTATACATGTAAGCGTTGAGAGTACCGTTACCCTTAGCGAGGAATGAGAACACATAGTTCTTGCCTTGCCTGAGGTCGAGGATTCTTCCGCCCTCACCATTGAAGCGCAGAAAATCGCACATATTATTATTACTCTCGTTAGCCTTACCGTGCGCTACTGCGTATGCACCTTCGTATGCGTTGGCTGTTACGTCTTGAGTGACGAGCAGATTACTCTGCTGAGTGCTTGCCACAAGCGTTCTTGTATCGTCGAGCATATTGCCGCCAACGTAGTCGCTGTCTCGCTCCGATAGAGTCCAGCCCGTATACTCGTCTCCTTCCTCCAGCATCGGCATGCAGAACCATGCCTGAGCGGTGACGGTTGGTTTCGAATTTTCGTCGGCGTTATACAAGAAGATATTAACCTCAACGAAGTCTGTATCTCCAGAGTTGAAGGTGTTCGTCACGAGCTGCCAGTTGCCGTCGTTTTTCCAAAACATCTTTCCCTTAGACGGTGGAATACTATTACCTCTCTTGTATGTCGTAGCATCCGACTTAGAATATCGCTCCGTGTACAACATCGCATGAGGGTTGTCACTCTTCACCCAGCACGAGAAGGTGTAATCGGTGTTCCTTTTTACAGGGATATTACCATACTCTCCTCTCCAGAAAAGTCCATAATACTGAAAACTGTCAGCAGCAGTAACGTTGACTCTAACTGCGTTCATCCCGTTGACGCCTTCTGTCATGGTCGGCTGAAAACGAGGGGATACGTCTACGAGTCCGTCTTGGCGGAAGGAAGTACCATATAGCAGATTCCGTCGTCCCACTTTCTTCTTATTGACACTCAACACAATATCCTTAGCTGTCTGCTGTATTGCAGACGTATATTGTTTAAGTGTTGTTGGAGATGGTGAGGACAAGTCACGCACAAGCTCTGTGTATTGCGACTGATACTGCTTGGCCGTAGCCTTCACGCTGCCCATATACTTAGCAACATTCACCGTAAAAGGCACTTGTACGCGATAAGGATTACCCCCAAGCATGAAAAGCAACACGACATACCCGCATGGTGCTGACACGACACCAGCTTCTGTCTGCACGTCAGAAATAGAATTGAGCTGCACCTCTATATAGCTACCCGAATCTTGATCAGTCTTGACAGATGCTGAAGCAGAGCAATATGCCGCATTATCAATAGTAAGATTCTTAACCAGGCCTGACACATTCGCACCGCCTTGCATCACTCTCACAACTGCTTTCTTGCTCTGCAACACAGACGTAGGTACTTTTCCGGTGTCGTCAGTGTCAAAGACCAAAGGGCGCTCAATGAGAATGCTTATGCCGTCAGTTCCGTCAAGTCCGTCTGCTCCATCTGCTCCATCAAGCCCATCTTCTCCTTTATCTCCTTTAATGCCCTGTTCTCCCTTGTCGCCTTGGTCACCCTTCTGTCCATCCTTACCATTCCGAATGATAGGTATGTCACAGGTAGCGAGAATTTTGTTTGGATTATATTCGCTTCCCTCGCACATATCAACTCTTACCGAATTTAACCCCGAATTACTTATCTCTTGCAACATGCTGTAATAGCTATCGTACTTAGGCTCGAAGTCGATGGAAACAGAATCGTGGTCAGATGGAGTATATTCGCTATACGCACTTCCGTCGTTAATGGTGAGTCGTACGGTAACTGGACTTTCTTCCGTTGAAAAGCGATTGTCTCTCACGCCTTTCAACATCTTATAGCCTCTAACTACAAGATATTTGTCGCTCCCATATTCATCGCCCTTGTCGATATATCCATTTGTGTAGTCGATACTTCCATCAGAACTAAGCCTGATATAGCTCGGGGACGCCTCAAGGGTGTAGACAACAGCATCATCACCCTTCTCGCCCTGAGGTCCCTGGACACCTGTTTCTCCTTTAGGTCCCTGCGCCCCCTGTTCTCCTTTTTCTCCCGACAGCACCTTCTGCCAGTCCGAAGTTCCGTCTTTCGGCTCCGAGTTGCAGCCGTTGGGGTTGACGCAAGTCCACAGTGCGTTGTTGTGGTTCACCTGGTCGTAATGGCCGTAGCTCACGCCCTTCTGCCACTCGCCTCTGTAGTTCACCATGTGCATAGTATCCCCAGTCGAAGATACCCACTCAAACGTTTTATTATAAAACCGTGAGCCGTCAGGCGAGAACACGAATACCTCCTTGCCCTCATGCGAATATGAGCTAACGCCTCGCAGACCCACTATGCGAGGTGTACCATTGCCAGTACTCTCAAGCATCAATACTCCTTGACGTGTTGCATCCTCACTGGCACCATCGAGCACGATGGTGTCGCCAGCTGCAGGCGTATCGCTGCCCGTCATGCAGTCAGTAGCCGACAATGTCACCCAGTCAAACAGTCTACCACCATACAGCGCCGTACCGTCCGCAGCCGTGATTGCAACAGGCTGAGTGCTCACCTCTGTCACCAGTCGCCAGTAGCTCTTATTGCTCACACCCTCGTGTTTCCCTTCGAGGATATTGAAGCTTTGACAGCGTGCCTGGTCTTTCACGCGCCACAGGTTTTGCGTCGCCGTACTGCCATCATCTGCCAAGAGATAACACTTCCAGCCTGTCACAACACCCAATGCGGAGTATTGCTCTTCCACGTGCACAATTTTCGAGCCTGCGCCCGAAAGATATATATTTCCTCCTGCATAGGATAACTTGCGTATCTCGAGCTCGTGGAAGATAGCCTTACACCACACCTCCAGCTCGCTCAGCGACAGGCGATAGCCGCCGTTCTTCGTGCGCAACAGCCCGAAGCCCTGCTGCGTATCCTCATCGTAGTTAGCTGAACGCACATCGTCGGTCTCGATGCCGCCCTGTGCCTTCAGTTCCTTCAGCATTGTCACCACGTCGGCAAAGAGGGCTGCTGCCTTGAAGTTCACGTCTTGCTCGAAACCTACCTTTCCCTTAAAGGTCTCGTCCTGATCCTTGCGTGCGAAGTGATCGAGCGCCTCTGCCGAGAGGTCCACCTCTCCAGCCTTCGTGGCATAACCTGCAGTGCCGGCATGTCCAGCCTGCTCTGCATACTGTGCACTGCCTGCCTCCTTAGCCTTGTCTGCCTCAGTCGCGCGCCCAGCCTTGCTGGCATATTCGGCTTCTGTCGCAATACCTTGCAGGCGGGTCACCCTGGTTGTGCTGCCGCCCGACGCGCCCGTGTTCTTGGGCTTGGTGTATATCTTCGTTTTAATCATATTCTAACACGATTTGAATGTTGTTCTAAACTCTTTCTAAAGCAATAAGCCTCTTTTTACTTTTTTACCTTTAAAAGCAAGAAGGCCCTTTTTACCTTTTTACTTTTTTACCTTTTTACCTTTAATCGGTCTCTTTCATTGTCACCTGTGCGGTGCCTTCTGTCAGATTCCGGCTGATACCCTGTACGGCGAAGGTCTTGCCGATGGCAGGATGCCGGTAGAGGTTGAAAAGCGACACCGTGCCGCCTTCGTCCATAAAGTTCTGTTCCATCAGCACCTTCGGCTCGTGCCATTCCTCCCAGTAGTCGTTCACGTAGTGCTGTTCTGGCTTCGCCTGTTCCTGTGTCCGCCTGTTGTATATCGAGAGCAGCGGTGTCGAAGTAGCCGTACATAGCGGAGAAGAGAGGAACACACTGTTGCCCACGCCCAGTTTCTTGCAGTCCGCGGCTGTCAGCGCGGTCGTGATCTTGAACTCCAGGTCATCCTTCTTGTTGACGAAGGCCTCCTGCGTGTCGCTCATATACACGATGTCGCTGTCGCCGGCTGGCACCTCAGCCTTTCCGTTGTCGCTCACCACCTTCACCTCGAACTTCTCCACCATGATCGACGAGGTGTGCGCCAGGAGCGGCACGCTGCGGGTCGACCATTTCGTGTGCCGCCAGAACGAGGGGTGCCGCCTCACGATCTCTTCCCATGTGATGTTCACAGGACCGAGGATGATAAACTTCACCTGTCCGCTCACCTTGTCCTCATACCTCACAGGGATGGCAGTGCCTTCTGCGTCTATGCCGTCGTAATACCACACGTTGTTCTGCACATCGAACACCGTACCCACCATCTTGTCGCCTATCTTCGGGTCTACACCGATGGTGAAGCTCTGTGCGTAGTATTCGTCATCACTACTGCACTCGGCCCTGGTCTTGTACTTCTGCCACACGTAGTCCTGCTTCTCGCCGTTGCCAGTACCCGCTGTGTCCGTGCCGAGCTTCTCGCCCGGAGCCTTCTCCACCACGCACTTGTCGCCCACGATGAGCATACACGCCAGGATAGGCACCTTCGACAACTTGTCTGTGCGGTCGCCATACGCACTGTACTGATACTCATACTCCTGCGGACCTTCTGCCGTGTAGGGTATGAAGCCTGGGTTTCCCTCTATGTCGGGTCCCTTGTTCCAGGCACTGCCCGTTATCGCTGCCGCCTCCTCGTGCCAGTGCTTACGGGTGTAGTATCTGCCGTCGCTGTTGTTGCGGCTCGGCACCGTCTTGTGCCAATAATAGGGAAACATCTGCGGATGTTCCTGCTCGTACAGGAATCTGTTGTAGAGTGTCGTACAGTAGTCCGTCATCTTCATCAGCGGGTTCAGCACCATCTTGCCCGATATCACTATATAGTTGGTCACCATCGGGTCGGCTGGCGACAGCACACCGCCCGCCACGTTGCCCGTATACTCTGCGCAGGGGATAGCACTCTTGATGTCGTCTGCCGATGGCCGGTACTCACCCTCCGTGTCCTTGCCGTTGCCGTTGGTCGTTATCACCATGTAGTCGGTCATGCTGATGCTTGCCGTGGGCGAGTTGTCCGAGCCGTCGCCTCTCTTCTGCACCTTACCCGTGCTCACTATCAGCGCCGCACACATCATCTTACCCAGCATGTCTATCAGCTGCGTCTGGTCTGTTCCGCTTGTCAACTCCAGCATGTTCCTGCCGTCGGGCGCATAGAAGGTCCACCGCGGATGATTCTTCACCAGTGCGAACCAGTCGGTCACCTTCGCACCGTCGTAGGTCGTCTTACCCTCGTTCATCACCATCTCCTCGATGCCGTCATACGCAGCCCAGCCCTCACCGTCGGCACTGTACTCCGTCAGCAGCAGCTGGCGCTTGCCGTACACACTCTCCAAGGAGTCGCTGTCTAACGGGTCGTCCACCAGTTCCTCTGTCTTCGTCACGCTCGCCGTCAGCAGCAGCTGGTTGTAGGTCTCGCCGATGCTTATCTGTGTGTCGCAGTCTGCCACGATGGCCGTCTCCACCGTCACCTTCTTCGGCATGGTCCGTATATTTTTCAGGCTACCATCTATGTTGTGCCATATCGTAGCCTCACCAGCCCTTATCGTCTCCCAGCTGAAGATATACATCCTCCAGCCGTCCTGCACGATATGCAGGTTGAGATAGCGCAGCACCTCGCTCAGCACATCCTCCTGTGTCCACACATCGTCCTCCTCGTCGCCAAGAAAGAGCAGCTCGCTGATGCTCAGGTCGTCCAGGATGGAATAGCGGCGGGCATCGGTAGCGTCGATGGCCTTCGACCCGTCGTACAGCACGGCCGTCTTTCTGCCGCCCGATATATCCAGGTTCTCCGTCACCCCCGTCAGTATCTCGCTCACGATATCATGGAAGCTGCGCTGGCTGGCCTGCAGCTTCACGCTCTCATACGACGAGCCTGCGGTGCCCACGTTCCGATAGGTGCTGTATTGTAGTGCACCCAGTGCGTCCACACACGTCAGCTCCACCTCGTCCCACACCTCATTGTAGCCTTGCGAGAATGCCTGAGGCTCCAGATAGCCTGCGAATACACAGCGTCCGCCCTCGTAGATGTTCACCACCGCGTCACGGCACGACGAGCAGAAGAAGTCCGCCACGTAGTTGCGGCACAGCAGTCTTATGCTCGCCTGGCTCATCAGCAGCACGTCGAAGCTGTCGTTCACCTGCGTGCTTGTCTCCACAGGGTCCTCGCTCCAGCTGATGTCGCTTCCCTCGCCACCTATCTCCACCTCCTTCGTGCGGTCCCCGTGGGTCAGTATCTCCACCTTCACCTCCACGTCTCTCTCGTTGTAGTAACTTCCATGTATATACATATCTGCTTTTTTTACTTTTTTACCTTTCAATCAGCAAGAAGGCTCTTTTTTACCTTTTTACTTTTTTACCTTTTTACCTTTCAATCAGATCTTAATGTTCGAGCGTCTGCGATTAGAGCGGGTCTCGTTAGCTGTCACCAGCACGATGTCCCTGCCCCTTATCTTGCCCACCACGCTGCCAGCCTTCACGCCTCCTGCGCCTCCTGCCATCAGTCCTGCCAGGGCATCCGTGTTCACCGTGGGCTGCATCCTTCCGTTGGCGATGGCGAAGAGTTGGGCCTGCTGGGCTGCGTTTAGTATCATCTCGCCAGAGTTCACACGGGCCAGTACTCGGTCGCCGCTCTTGCTGTTGCCGCCCACGATACCACCTGTGGCAAACTGGCTGATCGTCGCCACCATGCTCACGAGTTGCGCTGTACCCGATATTCCGAAGGCTAACCATGTTATCCAGCTCTGCTTAGCTGCATCGGTCATCGCTGTGGCCAACGACAGGGCCAGCTGTCCGATGGCAGCCATCACCAAGCCTGCCTTGGCTGCTGCCGAGTCGCTACCCAACTGCTGCATGGCACCACCCAGAGCCTGGCAGGCCGTACCGGCTGCAGCAAAGCCCTGTGCCGTTGGGTTGGCTATGCCCTGGATATCTGTCATCGCCTTCTTCACGCTCTCAAAGTTGCCCAGGTCTACATTGCCCAGACCTTTTATCTTTTCGAAGTCTTCCATCTTCTGCGTCAGCTCCTCTAAGCGCTTGGGGTCGGCCTGCACCTGCAGAGGGTGCTCCTTCAGATACTTCTGCATGTCGTCGAACGACTCCTGCAGCTGCTCTGCCATGGGTTTGATGGTTTTCTTCACCTCTATGGGTGGCGGAACCTCCACGCCTATGCGTACCTTCAGGAAGTAGAGATCGCGCTGTAGCGCCTCCATCTCGCTGTTGAGCGACTTGGCGGTTGTCTCGTTGGCTGTAGCGCTGAGCTGTCTCTTTTTCTCGTCAATGACCTTTGTATACCAGTCGATGCTACCCTTCAGTGGGTCGTCTTTCTTGTCGGTCACGGACGGGGTATGGTTGGTAGTTCCGCCACTTCCGCCACTGCCACCTGTGCCGGACGGAGGTGTCGCACTATATCCCTCTGTATGTACGTATGATGCCGACTTGCCCACTATTGCCTGCATGCGCTTGCGGATTGCCTGTTCTCTACGCCGTGCCTCGTTGTATTTAGCCTGCGCTTTCTCGAGCTCGCTCGAACCTACCTCCTCGCGCTCCTCTATGGTGACATCAGGAACATTGGGGTCGCCTCCCGATACGTGTGTGATTGTTTTTATCTTCCGTTTGGTGCTGTAGGTTCTTGTCTTTCCGTTCTCATCTTTAAGGATATCGTGCTGTTGCTGTCGCAGATTCGCAGCCTCATTGGCAAGATTGCGCAGGGTTATCTCGTTGATCATTTGGTCGCAGTACATCTTCGAGTTCTTGGTCAGAGCGGTGTACCATTGTGCGACAGTGGAGTAATAGCCCATTGCTTCACCATACTTGGTGTTCATTTCGCCAACAAGCTTCTTTTCCTCTTCCTTGCTACCTTTAAAATTCTTCAGTTTAAGGATGTTCAGGTCCATCTCGCTGCGTACTCCTGCAATCTCCTGTGCTGTCTGCTGATGAGCCTGCTTGGCACGCTGTTCAGCCTCAGTCAGGCCGTCCACCTTGTCTGCCGCATTGTCACTGCTGCTGGTCAGTTGTCCGATGGCTTCCACCAGCAGCCATATTGCGACTCCCACACCTGTAGAGATCAGCAGACCTTTAACCGCTGCACTCAGTGCCCTTGTGGCTACAGCCGCAGTGGTGGCCCCTGCAGCTTCGCCATTGAGCATTGCAGTCAATACCCTCACTGTTGCCGTCATACCAACCTTTGCCCTGCTTGCCACCCCGACCGCCACCGTCACCATGCCGAAGGCTTTGGTGGCTGCATACAGTGAGGTAGTGAGTTTTACCACACCAGTTATAGTGATGGTTATCTGTGAAGCCATGGTGACGTATGGTGCAATGCCTTGTACAAGCGCACCCATTTGCTCCTTAATGTCACCAAGAGTATTCTCCAGTTGCTTCTGTTTTCCTGCGTCAGTCTTGGCCAGCTCGGCATTCATGTTGCCTACGTTCTGCGTGATAACTTTAGCGAGCATAGCAGCACGTTCGCTCTCGGTACCATACTGGAGTACCTTCTTCTGGGATTCGTCAAAGGTTATACCGACACGCTGCAAAACCTCCACCTGTCCCTGCATTGCCTTGCCCATCATATTGCCGATACTGACAGCATCTTGGTTGGTAGCATTCAGTCCGTTCTGTTGTGCCACAAGATTATTCATGGCAGGAATGAGCACGTCGAGACTCCGCTTGTTTTGTAGAAAGGTTGCCATCTGCTGCGCTCCACTCAACTGCACCTCGTCGCCTATTACACCTAACTCTTGCTGTGCTGAGCAGAGATTTTTAATACTCTGTATCTGCTCATCAGTGGCTGCCATACGTTGACGCATGATGGTCTCTATTTGAGTTTCTGCCACGAGCTGTACCTGGTAAGCAGAGGTTAGGTCGCTTACCACGCCCTGCAGTTCTCCGATAGAGCTTTGTAATACATCAATAGCTTGAGCCGTTTCCGCCCATGTCAGAACACTACGCTTCGCCTTCTCACTCTCATCTTGTACGGACCGCACGGCTCTGCCCAGTTGTTCTGCATCCATGGTTACCTTCTTCAAGGTACCCTTGTCGTCCACTTTTATCGTAAAACTTACTTCCTTTGCCATTTTTATATCGTTTTTGTTTGGTCGTTTCTGATTTTATGTTTATATTTGCAGCGTGTCATATATTAAACAATAACACAATGGATAGAAAAGCTAAAGTCGTCATCAAGAAGAGAGCCACAAAGAATAAGGCCACAAGGGGTATCACACGGATAATGTTCGCTCTGGCAATACTCTTCTTTATGCTCTGCCAGTGGCAGACTAAGATATACTTCGGCGGAAACCATTCTTTCGGGGTGGTGTTTCCTATGATGGTTTTCGGCAGTCTGTCCGGATTGTTCCTCCTGTTCTTTCTCGGGCTTCTCGTTAGCAAGCTGGGGGACTAAATTATTCATTCCCAATTATCCTATAACCCCGCTCGTTTCTTTGCCTCCCTGTACCGTTCCATGATTTCCTCACGGCTCTGACCTTTTTGCTGACTTCGGCAAGATGTTGCCTTCTGTTCTTCACTTTCCCATGGGAACTTCATGAAGTCCTGCGCCCTCAGCTGCTTCTTCGAGTAGGGCTGCAGAGAGCACAGACACTGCATCCGCATACGCTCCCACCTGCCACGCTCCAGGTCCGTCTCCCGTTGCCACCATGCGTCATACGCCGCATAAAACTCAGAAGGGGTGCATCGGCAGAAGTCATCCTTGCTCATACCCATACACCCCATCGCTACGCCTTGCAGATGCTCCACATCCGTTGGCTCATATTCGCAGCCATCAGCCGACGAAGCTTCGCCGGCTATTTTTTTTTATCTTCACCCGTCTGTGCCATCGCCTCGTTCCAGTCGTTCAGGTCGTCGGGAGTAATCTGGCAGCAGAACGTCTCAAAGTCCGTCTCGAAGTCCACTCCGTCGGCCTTGCAAGCACACTTCACGCAGCACCACATAAACATCAGAAGCTCCTCGATGTCGCCACCGCTCATCTGGCTCACGTCCTTCTGCATGTTGCGCTTATACAGCAGCATGGCGCCCATCGTCAGGCGGCAGGGCAGCTCCCTGCAGCCTACGGTGATATATGATATACCTTTGTTCATAACTTTTAGTCTACTACGTTTTGATTACCCTCGTCGGCAGAGTGGCCCGTTGTGGCCGCCGCCTGCAGACCTGTTGTCTGTTTCTCCACCTTACCGCAGTTCTCCAGCTGGATGGAGTACTTCGAGTCGTCGCCTGCCTGGGCGTCGAGATCCAGCGAGGTGATAATAAACTTACCCTTGTAGCCACCGGCTGTCTTGCCCGAACGGCTGCCTGCCTCGCGCACGTTGTATGCCACGTCCACAGGAGTGCCGCTTATCTGCATATCCTTCAGCTGGTCGTAGGTAGGAGCATCCGTGGTTCCGTCTGTGCATACCACGCCGTCGGCGCTGATGCTCTCCGAGTAGCTCTTCACGTACTTCTCCTTCCACTTGCCGCTCGCTGCCTCCTTCGTTACTCGCTCGCCGGTCTCCGTCTGCGTCGTTATCTTACAGCCGGTGCTGAAGGCAAGCGCACCGCCACCCACCGACAGGATAAGGTCGGTTCCGTCTAATATATGTTCCATATTCTATTCTCTTTTTTTAATGATTACTGATAAATAAACTATTAGGATCAATCCGATAACCGCATACGTCCACATCGCCCAGTCGCGTTCGGGAGGCTTCTTCTCTTCCACGCTTTCCACACCGTTATAACGGCTTTCTGATGCCGTTCTATTCGTTTTAGAAGAAGAACTCACCGAAGTGCTACCAGCTGACTCCTCGCCCTCTGTATGATTCTGCCCCTTCGACCGTCCACGTCCCTCGATGCGATAACCGCCGCCATCTATCGGCATACCCCAGTTCGGGATAAGAAATAGTTTATAAAAAAGTTGGTAGTCTCATAAAT
>ERZ507072.1146-NODE-1146-length-14171-cov-24.341882_pt1 | contig 14171 bp, 8 predicted proteins | sample MGYA00512864_ERZ507072 | MGnify/ENA metagenome assembly ERZ507072 | reverse complement strand
ATAGCGCACGTATGGAATCAAGTCACTTCCGAAATTTTCCATGAGCTTCTGCCTTTGGGTATTTGTTTCTTTGCGAATGACAAAAATAAAATATGCCATGCTAACCACAAAAAGACCGAGCATCACATAGAGCATATTGCCAATGTGTAAACTATGGCTTTTGAATATGCCAATGACGAAAACTAGGGCGATGAGTATGTATGCCATTATACTACGTAAACAATAACGGCGCACTTTGCTGCCTGTGCTCTCTATGTTGATGATGGAGAGAGTGATGGCAAATGCCACTGGGGTATAGAACAGTATGTTGAATGCTGCGCCCACATCGGTACCTTGTGCACGGAGTCCATGAACCATCTGTAAGAGGTAGTGGACGGAGAAGAATAGCATGGATGCAACGAGAAGCCATCTTGATATTTCGTAGCGCCACACCTTCCATCTCACCTGCAAACTTGCCATGGCTAATTGCAATGCCAACATGGCTGTAATGACGCAACATACAAGTTGCAATATGAATAACGATGTCATAATATTGTTATAACCTTAATTCCACAACACTATTATAAATCAAACCTTTTAAGCCCCAGAACAACAAAAAGTTGCTCAGGATTTTGCCATGTAAGAATTTTCACTTATCTTAGTGTTGCGAAAAGAAAACAAGCAAAACTCTGACATAACATGGCAAAGATACAAATTAAATCTGAGAAACTCACTCCTTTTGGAGGATTTTTTCGGGTCATGGAGCAATTTGACTCCACATTGTCTTCTGTAATCGACTCAATCCTCGGTCTAAGGTGTAGATTGTTCGGTTGTTTTTTTATTTTTTTAATCCTATTTTTCCTATGCATTCAGCTAAAATTCATACCTTTGCATTATCTTTTCAAAAAACAACAAAATGTAATCAATATGAAACAGAAAGATGTTATAACGGGATGGCTTGTCGCATTCATTATCAGCTGTATGATGCTGGCGGGATGCACCGAAAAATCCAGGAAGCTAGAGAAGAAAAACGTGAAAGTTGAGACTATCTCCGTGGGAAATACAAACCTGGGGGGAACGAAAGACTATGTGGGAACCATCGAGGAAAAGATGGGATCTACACTCAGCTTCGAGATAGCCGGAAACATCACTTCCATACGGGTGGAAGAAGGAGATAGAGTGAGCAAGGGACAGCTGCTCGCCACCATCAACCCTACCACCGTGAAGGAGGCTCACCGGGCAACACTCACCACCCTGAAACAGGCGCAGGATGCCTACAGAAGATTCCTGCCCCTGCACCAGTCGGGAACCATCTCGGATATGAAATGGGTGGAGATAGAAAGCAAACTGGAACAGGCAAAGGCGGCTGAAAGCATCGCCCGCCAGCAACTCTCCCACTCTACCCTCACAGCTCCTTTTGCAGGCGTCATCGCTGCCAAGAACGTGGACTTGGGAACCTACGTGCTCCCCGGACAGCCTGTGCTGAAACTCGCCAATGTGGCACAAGTCAACGCCAAGATATCCGTACCCGAAGCTGAAATATCTCATCTGCACGTGGGCGACAAGGTGAAACTGACGGTAGCCGCTCTTTCGGGTGCCATTTTCCGGGGAACGATTTCAGAAAAAGGCATCGATGCCAACCCCATCTCGCATACCTACGATGTCAAGGTGGGCATCACCAATCCGCAGGGCCGTCTGCTCCCAGGCATGGTATGCAACGCCCAGGTGCAGGGTAGCGCTGCCACCCCATCCCACATCACCGTTCCGCCACAAAGCATTGAACTGGATGCAGATAACTCCCGATTCGTATGGACCGTGATAAACGGAAAGGCACATCAGCAACCCGTAACTACCGGCGATTTCGAAGGCGACGGCATCGTCATCCTTTCGGGACTGAAGGCTGGCGACCAGGTTATCATCAATGGCCAGCAGAAAGTTTCTGAAGGAATGAATGTAGATACAGTAAAAAGCGATAACCGATAAAAAAGTGGAGGGAAAAGATATGAATCAAGAGACAAGGCTAGAGACAAACAAACCGGAGAATTCCAAAAAGCCGGAGAGAGACACCGCCCTTCGCGACCACATCAAGGCACGCATCACCAGGAAGCCCAACCGCATCATCAAGCGCTCGTTCATCGAGTCGGCGATGTGCAACCACAACATCGTGATGCTTCTGATGGGCATGCTCGTATTTCTAGGCATACTCGGCATCTGCATCATGCCCAAGCAGGAGATGCCGCAATTCACCATCAGGCAGGGTGCCTGCGTAGCCGTATATCCGGGCGCTACATCCGGAGAGGTGGAAGAACGGGTGGCTAAACCGCTGGAGAACTTCATCTTCGGATACAAGGAGGTGAACAAGAAAAAGACCTATACCCAGAGTAAGGACGGCATGCTGATCGTGTTCCTGGAACTCAACGACGACGTGGAGGACCGGGATGCCTTCTGGAGCAAGTTCAAGCATGGCCTGCAGGCCTTCAAGAGCTCCCTTCCTACGGGTGTCCTTGTCCTGCAGGCTGTGGATGACATCGCCGATACCTCTGCCCTGCTCATCACGATGGAAAGCAAGCAGAAAACCTATAGGGAACTGAATACATACATAGACCAGCTGAAGGACAGACTGCGCCGCATTGATGCCATCTCGAACCTACGGACTGGAAAACGAACAGATAAGCATCTGCCTGGACCAGAACAAACTGGCCAAATACGGCATCGGCCCCTATAAGATTCTGAACGACCTTGCCCTGCAGGGCTTCACCACCGTGAGCGGAAACCTGGAGATGGGCAACCTCAACCTGCCCATCCACATCACCGACTCCTACAACAACGAGCGGGATGTGGCAGAACAAATCGTATATTCCGACCCCAAGGGCAACATCGTGCGCCTGAAGGACATCGCACAGATTAAAAGAGAATATCCGAAACTGAATAAATACATCAAGAGCAACGGCAACAAATGCGTGCTCCTATCCATTGAAATGCGACCGGGAAACGACATCGTGAAGATGGGAAGAGACGTACACAAGATGATGGATGATTTTGAACAGTCCCTGCCAGGCGATGTACACATCAATACCATTACCGACCAGAGCAAGGTGGTAAGCGAATCGGTGCTAAACTTCCTGCGCGAGCTGCTCATATCGGTCATCTCCGTCATCATCGTGGTCATCCTGCTCATGCCGCGCCGCGTGGCAGAGGTATCAGCCCTCAGCATCCCTATCACCATCTTCTCGTCGTTGGGCATATTCTATCTTTTCGGCATGGAGCTGAACACCGTTACACTGGCTGCCCTCATCGTAACACTGGGTATGGTGGTGGATGATTCCGTGGTTATCATCGACAACTACATGGAGAAGCTGGGCCATGGCATGTCGCGCTGGCATGCAGCCATCGCCGCTCCTAGAGAGTTCTTCATGTCGGTGCTTTCTGCCACGCTCAGCATCTCGCTCACCTTCTTCCCATTCCTCTTTACCATGCATGGCGACATGGGCGATTTCGTAAAATCATTCCCCTGGGCAATGTTCATCATCCTGAGCATCTCGCTCATGGTTTCGCTGCTGCTCACACCTTATTTACAGTATATGGTGATTCACCAGGGCATCAGCAGCCAGCACAAGCCCAACGCCCGCAAAAAGCCGCTCGACTATCTGCAGATGGGGTACACCTGGTTGCTGAAACGCTGTTTCGCCTTTCCACGCACCACCCTCGCTGTGGGCATCATGCTGGTGAGCACCGGAGCCATCATCTTCGTACATCTTCCGCAGAGAATGATGCCTATCGCCGAGAGAAACCAGTTTGCCGTAGAGTTCTATCTGCCTAGCGGAACCACCGCTGCAAGAACCGCACAGGTGGCAGATTCTATGGCCCACATTCTGCAGTGCGACTCGCAGGTAACAGCCGTAACCACGTTTGTTGGTCAGGGTTCACCCCGTTTCCACGCCACTTATGCGCCACAGATTGGCGGTGAGAACTTTGCACAGTTTATCGTGAATACGGTAGATAACGATGCCACAGAAAAGGTACTCGACCGATATGCCGACCGATACTCCAACTATTTTCCCGACTGCTACATCCGCTTCAAGCAGATGGATTACAACAACGCCACCTACCCTATCGAAGTAAGAGTGAGCGGCGACAGCATGGGCGACCTGAAGGCTGCCGCCAGGAAGATAGAAGCCTGCATGCACAAGATAGAAGGCATCAACCTGATTCGTACCAACTACGAAGAGCCCCTGCCTGGCATCAGGGTAACTCCAGATGCCACCGAGGCCAACCGGCTGGGTGTGAACAAGACCATACTCTCTGCCGACCTTGCCATTCATTTTGGCGATGGCATCCCGATGGCCACCCTTTGGGAAGGCGACTATCCGGTGAAGATGGTTCTGAAATCGGAAAACGACAGCGACCTTGCCAATGAATACATCCCCGTGATGGGAGGAACATCGAGCGTTCCACTCCGCCAGCTGGCTAAGATTTCGCCCGACTGGCACGACGGCAGCATCATACGCAGAAACGGCGTGCGTACCATCTCTATCATAGGTGAACCTTTAAGGGGATTCAATGCCAACCGATTGGCCAACGAACTGAAGCAGGAAGTATCCAAACTCCCGCTAGATTCCAGTCTTGATTGGGAGATTGGCGGTATGGCAGAAAAGGATGCCGAAACCCTTCCTCAGGTTACATCGGGCGTGATGATAGCAGCCTTGATCATCTTCTTCATCCTGCTCTTCCATTTCAAGCGCATCAGTCTGGCACTGGTGAATCTCTCGTCCATGTCGCTCTGCATCTTCGGTGCAGCGATAGGCCTTCTGGTTACGGGTTTCGACGTGAGTCTTACCTGCATATTAGGCATTGTGAGCCTGATGGGTATCCTGGTAAGAAACGGCATCATCATGCTCGACTATGCCGAGGAACTGCGCCGCGACAAGGGGTTATCGGTAAAGGAAGCCGCCTTCCAGGCTGGCGAGCGCCGCATGCGCCCTATCTTCCTTACATCGGCAGCCGCCTCGGTAGGCGTACTGCCTATGATGGTAGAGAACAATACGCTGTGGTCGCCAATGGGAGCCGTTATCTTCTTCGGTACGCTTATCTCGATGGTACTCATCGCCACCATCCTGCCAGTGCTCTATTGGCTCGTGTTCGACAAGCACGGCAAGTATAGTTTGAGGAAGCAGTAACCACCCCTGTGTATTAAACACTTCGTTCTCATCGGTTGTGATGCCAATAGGCATCGGTGCACCCGTTTTCGGGTTCACAAATTGCAAAAATATCACCATGATTGTAGGATAAGGACAGAAAAACTTTGTGCTTTCAAGATTTATTCGTACTTTTGCAGTCAAAAACAGAAAGGGAGGGATGAATGCTGATGCAGAAATCCCTCTTTAAGTATAACAAAAAAGGAGAAAGCCTATGTTCCATATCGCTCAATACTTCCCTATCACAGACCCTACGTTGATATTCTTCGTAGTGCTCCTCATCATCCTCTTTGCCCCAATCATCATGGGTAAACTCCGTATCCCGCACATCATCGGTATGGTGCTGGCAGGTGTGCTCATAGGCAAATACGGACTGAATATCCTGGAGCGCGACTCTTCGTTTGAGCTCTTCGGAAAGGTGGGACTCTATTACATCATGTTCCTCGCTGCCCTGGAGATGGATATGGAAGGCATGAAAAAGAACAAGTCGCGACTGCTTATCTATGGCCTGCTCACCTGTTTTATACCGTTCTTCCTCACCTATGGCATGAGCATCTGGCTGCTCCACTACTCTGCCAAGGCTTCCTTCCTGCTGAGCTGCATCATGGCATCCAACACGCTGATTGCCTATCCTATCGTTTCGAGATACGGACTGCAACAGAAACCGAGCGTTACGCTGAGTGTGGGGTCGAGCATGATTTCGCTGCTCATAGCCCTGATAATGCTTGCCGGACTGGTAGCATCGTTCAGCAAGCATGACGGCGTACTGTTCTGGGTATTCTTCACCCTCAAGTTTGCCGCCTATTGTGGCGTGATGATCATGCTGATTCCCCGACTTACAAGATGGTTCTTGCGAAGATACAGCGATGCGGTGATGCAATTTATCTTCGTACTTTCAATGCTCTTTATGAGTGCGGCACTTTCGCAGATAGTGGGCATCGAAGGCGTTTTCGGTGCTTTCTTCGCCGGTCTGATATTAAACAGATATATTCCGCATGTTTCGCCACTGATGAACCGCCTCGAGTTTATCGGCAATGCCCTCTTCATTCCTTATTTCCTGATAGGTGTGGGCATGCTAATCAATATCAATCTGCTGTTTCAGGGCAGTCATATTCTATGGGTCGTGTTCTGCATCGCCTTCTTCGGAACCCTGGGCAAAGCCATCGCAGCCTATATCGCCTGTCTGGGTTTCCGATTGCCACTTTCTTCGGGTCACATGATGTTCGGACTCACTTCGGCTCATGCTGCCGGAAGTATCGCCATGGTGATGGTGGGTATGCATCTGCTCGTAGCACCGGGCACTTACCTCGTCAACGATGATATGCTCAATGGTGTGGTTATGATGATTCTGATTACCTGCATCATCTCATCCATCCTTACCGACCGGTCTTCGCAGAAGATTATCCTGAGAGACAAGGAACTGCCTGATGCGGAAGACGACAAGAAGGTGAGCGATGAGAAGATTCTGGTTCCGGTGAAATATCCTGAATATGCCGACAACCTGATGAGTCTGGCGTTTCTGGTGAGAAACCAGAAACTGAACAGGGGACTCATCTGCCTGAATGTGGTATATGAAGACAAGGACATGCGATACAACCAGGAACAGGGAAGACGGCTTCTGGAACATTGCAGTCAGCTGGCTGCTGCCACCGATGTGATGACGCAGACCCAGGTTCGTATTGCAGCCAACATCGCCAACGGCATCAAGCATGCCTTCAACGAGTTCCAATGTTCTGAGATTATCATCGGAATGCACATGCATCCTGAGGTTTCGCCGAAATTCTGGGGAGAATTCCACCAGAGTCTCTTCAACGGATTGAGCCGACAGATCATCATGGCACGCATCAGACAGCCGTTGAATACATTGAGAAGAATACAGGTAGCCGTACCTTCGAGAGCAGAGTTTGAGCCGGGTTTCTACCGCTGGTTGGAACGCCTAGCCCGACTTGCCGGCAATCTCGACTGCCGCATCCAGTTTCATGGCAGAGAAGAGAGTCTGGCGCTCATCAATGAATATATCAAGAACCGGCATCCGGAAGTGCGTGCTGATTATACCCAGATGATTCACTGGAACGAGTTGCCACAGCTGGCTTCGCAGATATCTCCAGACCACCTGTTCGTGGTAGTAACCGCCCGTAAGGGAACCGTATCTTACAAGACAGCACTGGAGCATTTGCCGGAAGAAATCACGAAATACTTCTCAGGTACCAACCTGATGATTATCTTCCCCGACCAGCATGGTGATTCCTACGGCGACCAGCTTACCTTCGCTGAGCCTCAGCATCAGGAAGAGATCAGTGCTTACGAATCATTCCTGCAATGGTTTAAGAAGAAGTTCAGAAAATAAAGAGAAAACAAAGGATACTACTAAAAAAGGTCGCCAGCATTTTGGCGACCTTTTTTAGTATATAAACATTCAAAACGATTCGGATTAATCAAATCGATTCGAATGATTTATTTCTTCTTACAATCGTCTTTCAGGGGAAACTTACTAAGCATAGTCAAATGTTAAAAAACACCCTAAATACGAAGAATTCCACAACAAAAGCCTTTAATATCAATCTTTTTCCTTACCTTTGTGTTCTATATTTGGCAATTCTTAAAAAGAAAAGTCAATCGGTTTTTCATCTAACCTCTGGATATAACATTGGAAGATAAAATCAAACAGCCTTTAACGGCTAATGCTTCATTGTATAATGGGCAACCTACTGACACAGGTTCATCGTGTCCAAGTGCAAGACTTACCTCTTGTACGCCCTCCATCTCAAAGAACAAAGGTGGGGTGTCGGTAAAGAATGTGCCTTCACGAAACAAGCAATGGTTTGTATTAAGAGTTTCTTATGGGCGTATTATCAAGGCAAAAGCATTCGTTGAGGCTAAAGGATTGGAATGTTATGTTCCTTTGCGATATAAAGAGGTAAGAAAGCAAGGAAAGAAGCGAATCATCACGGAGCCTCTTCTCCCCTCTTTTCTCTTTGTTCATGCATCAGCAGAGCAAGTTGATTCTCTTTTGCAAGATAAGAACATCAAGGCTTTTGAAAATAGAGCTTTGTTGAGTTACTATTACGACCATACTTCACATTGTGAAAATGCGCCAACCAAGAATCCTCCTCTTATCATTGCCGATACAGCTATGGATAATTTCATCCGTTTAACCTCCATACATAATCCTCACATCATCCCTGTTACTTCGGATAATATCAAATATAAGTTAGGAGATGAAGTAGTGATTACAGAGGGTGAGTTTAAGGATATACATGGTAGAGTGACAAGGATTGCTGGTCAACAGAGAGTGGTGGTAGAACTTTTTGATGGATGCTTGGTGGCTACGGCGTATATACCAAAGGAGGCTTTGTCATTCTTTAAAATATAAAATCTCATAAAAATATATCAAAATGGTATACCAATACTTGCCAACCAGATTTAGGCAACCTTATGAAGAATGATAAATTGCTTGAAGCATGTCATGTCTGGTATCAATGATCCACAAGATTTACAATCAAACTTATCTAGTATTTTTTTACAACTTTCATTATGAAGCGCTTTGTTTTGCTTATTATAAGTGTTTTTACACAAATTCTTCTTGTAGCACAAACTCAGTTTGACTACATGGACGATGACGCAGTTGCTGGTGGTGCAGATAAAGCACTAAATGGCATAATAATTATTGCCGTCCTTGTGATTGCAGCGATTGTGTTGTTATTTATTATAAGTGCTTTATTAAATGTCTATTATTGGTTTAACCCAAAGGCAGACCCAAACTATAAGAGACTTTTGGCAAAACAAGAACAGGAAAGAAAACATGAAGAATATGTAAAAGGGAAAAGAAGACATGCTTTTCCTAATGCTGTTGATATAGGTCTGTCTGTTAAATGGGCATCATTCAATTTAGGCGCTTACAAACCATCAGATGTAGGAAGTATGTTTTACTGGGCAGAAAATCAATCATCGACTATAGGATATCCGAAATATTGTAAAATCAATATTGATGTTATTGGTGATATTGCAGGCGATGAAAAATATGATGCAGCTACAAACATGCTTGGTAGGAATTGGCGTTTACCTACAGAAGAAGAATGTCGAGAACTCTTAAATATGTGTAAATGGGAAACAAAAGTTATTGATGGCATTGAGGGCAGATTGGTTACAGGACCTAACGGGAACAGTATATTCCTTCCTTTTAATCAAAAGAACATCATATCAGGGAAATACGTGTCAGGACATTACTGGACATCAACTCCGCATCATGGGAGTGAAAGCGCAAATGATTTGAGATTTGGAGAAAATTGTAAACAACCTGCTGAATTATGGTGTGCAACGGCTTGTCGCTGTTTGTTCGGCATAAGACCTGTTTATACTACAGTTACAAGAGCTATGTCCGAAATTCAGAAAGTAACAGAAACAAAGAAAGCTTATGAGCAAATTCTGGAAAGAGAACCTCGCCTTACGGACACAGAATGTAATTATAAACACTATCAGGAACAATGTATAATACACGAAGATGAAAAGGTTCCAAACAGAAATCCTCTATTGGGTGGCATTTGTTTTGTTGAAGATAAAATTCTAAGAGACGAGCATGGCATTATTTATAGTTTGGATGGGAAAAGGCTATTAGAAGGGAGGCATTGTGATTGCAAAACATACAGAATTAAGGAAGGAACCGAGTTCGTATGTAATGGCGCATTTAGCAAGGATGCCTGGGAAGACTTATTTAACAAAAGACAAAAAACGCTTGAAAAAATTATTCTTCCATCTACACTTCTATATTTTCCGAGAACAGCTGTTTCTGAGGATTGTTCGATAGAATCTTTAAGCCCCAATTATAGTATAATCAACGAACTACTTATTGATACAAGAAAGATGAGTGTGGTTAAGTGTCTCAATCGTTATATTCAAAAAATTGAAATATATGAACCCATTGAAGAAATAGAGGAATATGCCTTTGCCAACTGTAGCGTATTACAAAGCGTTTCTTTACCGAAGTCAATGCAGAGAATTGGAGAATACGCATTTCGAAATTGTGAATTATTATGCAGTATAAACCTACCGGATTCTATTGACACTATTTCAACAAGTGCTTTCTCTGGTTGTAAAGTTCTTCACATTAATCATTTGCCAAAGCATCTTTCTCATATTGGTGATTCTGCATTTCAGTGGTGTATAATAGATGGTGTAACAATTCCGGAGTGTATAAAAGAAATCGGAAAAAATCCTTTCTCGAAGAATACGAATAATTTAACTTCAGCATCCTCTCGATTTGTTATTATAAATTCATTATTAATCGATTCTGTAACTAACGAGTTAATTCAACTTGTTGATTCTGCTGTTAAAAATGTTTTTATACCAGAATACATAACCAAGGTAAGGGATAATGCATTTATGCATACAGACATTAAATCAATCGCAATTCCGTTTTCCGTGAAAGAATTGGGCAGTGGAATATTTTGGAATTGCAAGTTTTTATCAAGTGTTCAACTTGATTGTATAATAGAGAGACTTCCTAATTCTATTTTCGCATGCTGTTCATCTCTTACATCATTCGATGTGCCTGAGTGTATAAAGGTTATTGAATTCGGCGCATTTGATAGATGCACAAACCTTCAAGCAATTAATTTAAACAAAGGACTTAGGATTCTTGAGAATCGCGCATTTGAGAAATGTACAAATTTAGTGTCATTGAACATTCCTGAGTCTATAGAGAAAATTGGAAATGGTTATGGCTATTGTTTTAAAGATTGTAAGAATCTAAAAGATGTTATCTACGATGCAAGAGAAGCAGAAATTACAGGCTTACCTCTGGGTGTAAATAAATTGACAATTGGCCCCCACGTTAATAAGTTACCAAAGAACTTTCTATGCAAAAATCCTGTAATAGAGGTTTTAGTTATAACCAACAATGTAAAGCGAATTGAAAAAGGATGTATTGCCGATTGTCCAAATTTAAAAGAAATCTCAATAACTTCAAAGGACATTGTGATTGAAGAAGGATGGATTAGAAACTGCAAAATCCTTCAAATAATTAGAATACATGTAAATGCATATGAACAAATTCTTCCATTAATACCGAAAGAACAAAAAATAAAGGTTAAGAAGATATTTGATCATAAATTCCTATTTTTCAAATGGTAGCTTTGCAATGAACAAACCTAACACAAAGATTAAACGATGGGGTATTGTCGTAGTACAGTCACTTACCCCCAACGATGTCAAAACTGGAGAGAATCTGTATCATGATGTTCTCCAATATAAAGAATATCATAAAAGAGAATCATTCTCTTCCTTTTATGATGTCAATTCCTCTGATGAATTTCGTTTAGCAGTACTAGACATTGAAAAATCACTCTCGGAAGGGGATATTCTAACCCTACAACTCGAGACTCACGGCTGTGACGAAGGTATCGGTTTCAATAATGGAGAAATTCTTAAATGGAAGGATTTCTACGATATCATTAGACCTCTTAATATTAAAACGGGACACTTGTTATTTATTGTGATGGCTATGTGTAAGAGTGTTGCCATGATTTCTTCGATAAATCCTGAAAAACGTGCTCCATACAGAGCGTTTATATGTACAACGAGAAAGGTTACTTCTGACGAAATATATAGAGGCTTTCTTGCCTTTTACGACAAATACTTCAATTTACTAGATGTTTCACATGCCCTCACTGCCTTGCAAAATGAAGTGAAAGATGATAATGAGTATTCTCCTTTTCAAGCGTTATCTGCTGAAAGCGTTTTTGATGAAACATTTAATCCCAACAGGAATATTTCTAGTCTAGTGGATAATCAGTTGGAACAATTAAACATCCCCATTACTGATTCAACGAGGTCAATAATGGCTTATCACATTCAACAGTTACTGAAGAATTTGCATAACAGGTTCTACAACTACTATAATTTCAAAGACCTTTATTGATTTATGCTAGAACTCGAACTACAACAATACCTCCTTCGTGAGTACCCACAAGAGAATGCTCGCTGCGAATGGAAGGAATATAAGAATTTGAAGAACTCGTTCTGTGGGGACGAGAAGGATGATGTTATTTCCTACGTGTCAGCTATTGCCAACATGGAGGGTGGACATCTTGTGATTGGTGTAAAGGATAAGACGCTTGAAATTGTTGGGACTGATATTTCAAGGCTTACTTTTAATGGGCAACCTGCAAACACTCAGTCGGCAACGTTCAAACTCACAGAACAATGCACTTATCTTTCATCTGAAGGTCTAAGCATTGAGGAGTTTATAACCGATGATACAAATAAGCGAGTATGGATAATACATATTCCAAAGCACTTGCCTCGTCGCCCTGTCCTTGCCCACAAGAAGGCATGGCAACGCATAGAAGATTCGTTGGTGGAATTGACCCAAGAAAGAATGGCTGTCATTCTTGAAGAGCCAATCTATGCAGCAAAGGACTGGTCTGCAGAAATTGTACCTGATGCTACAATAGACGATTTGGATGAGGTTGCTATCGCCAAGGCTCGAATGATGTTCAAAAAAGTACATAGCCGTATTCCTGCTGAAGAAGTGAATGCTTGGAATGTTCAAACTTTTTTGAGCAAGTGTGGATTAACGAGAAACGGAGGTATTACTCGGGCAGCTATCATTTTGTTGGGCAAATACGAATCCGCTTTCAAACTGCGTCCTGCTGTTGTACAGGTTACTTGGACACGGCGAGACAAGAACCAGGAAGTGGTTGACTACGAACACTTCACAGTTCCATTTATATTAACGGTGGACGAAATCCTCTCAAAGATAGAGAATCTGACATTGCGTGAAATGCCTGGAGGTACGCTTTTCCCCGACACGATGAAGCAGTATGACGACTATACCATCCGTGAGGCCCTTCATAATTGTATTGGCCATCAAGACTACACTCTTCAGCAACGCATCAATTTCGTGGAGAATCCAGGATATCTGTATTATTCCAATGCTGGCACATTCATTCCTGGCACTTTGGAGAATGTTTTGAGAAACGAAGAGCCTCTGACGTATTTCCGCAATGAATGTTTATGTAGGGCGATGGTAGATTTCAACATGATTGATACCGTAAGCCGTGGTATCAAGAAAATGTTCAATGAGCAATGGCGCAGACACTTCCCTATGCCTGACTATGAGATTGACCAGATCAAGAAGAAAGTAGTTGTCCGCATCTATGGCAATGAAATCAATAAACGATACACTGATTTGTTGAAAACAAACAACACTCTTTCTCTCTGGGATTGTATCTCACTAGACGCAGTACAAAAAGGCAGAACTATTCATGAGGATATAGCGCAAGACTTGCTCAAACGTGGACTGATAGAAGGTGAGGCCCCACATTACAGCATTTCTCTTAGCATTGCCAAGAACACTCACCAACTGCCTTCTTATACAAAAACAAAAGGATTGGATAAGGAGAGGTTGCGTCAAATGGTTCTACAGTATCTCAGCAATGCAGGAGACGAAGGTGCCAAGCGAGATAGTATATATGAATATCTGAAGGATGTTCTTCCGCACAACAAGACGGAAGAGCAACAACTACGACTATTGGGAGATTTGCTTAAGGCTATGAAATTGGAAGAGATGATTAAAACAGATGGTCGCAATTGGTATCTTTTGCAATAATCCGTCGAATTTCGACGAAAAACAATGTATTTCCGTCGAAACTTAAGCCAATCCGTCGAAACTATATCAGTTACGTCGAATTTCGACGGATATAGCGAAGTAAATCAACTAAAAAAGGTCGCCAGCATTTTGGCGACCTTTTTTAGTATTTATTTCGTATTCAAAACCAGCTTCTTGGCTTTCATCTTTTCGCCAGCCACCGAAAGCTCTATCTTTCCCGGCTTATCACCGGCGCGCAATATCACGAGGGCGGAACCCTGAAAGAGATGACGCTGGATGGACTTCTCCAACTGGGTCTTTCCGATATGAAGTTCATCAGATGCGATGTTTCCATTATCCACCGCCACGATATTCGCATCGCCCTTCACCTGGAAGGTCAACTTATCGAA
>ERZ507072.1138-NODE-1138-length-14305-cov-4.362175_pt1 | contig 14305 bp, 10 predicted proteins | sample MGYA00512864_ERZ507072 | MGnify/ENA metagenome assembly ERZ507072 | reverse complement strand
GCTGATAAAGGTAGCGAGCCGCATCAGCAGTTTAGTCGATGAGGTAATACCGTGCATTGCGAAATCATAATTTTTCAGGAAATTGAAATTGCTCTTTCCTCTGTGGCTTACCGACTGCTCATACTGAACAATGCAAAGATCCACCCCGTATTCGTTCAAAATTGTTTTAAAAAACGGCTTTGTCTCCTCAATCTGCTTTAGGATATCCAGAAATACCCTGTCATATAATCCAAATCCATTTACCATTTCAATCTGCTTCGTATCCGACAGCGTGTCCACTACCTTATAATACAACCGCCGCAAACCATACATGAAATGATTTTCATCGCTTCTTTTCCGCTGCCCTACAATACACTTATAGCCTTCTTCCCATTTTTTCACAAACTCCGGCAGCATTTCCGGCGGGTCCTGCAGATCCCCGAACAGCATGAACGCACAATCCCCTGTCGCATACTGATAAGACTGAAATACGTTACGGTCAAATCCAAAATTTCTCGCATTGAAAACAGCCTTTACTTTCTTATCTTCCGCACACAATTTTTCTATCTCCACACGGGTATTGTCTTTTGAAAAATCGTCCACATAAATGATTTCATAGTCATACTGCGTCAGCTCTTCCTCAAATATCTTTTTCAGTCGATGATACATCTCCCTGATACTTTTTTCTTCGTTGTAGCAAGGGATTACTACACTAATTGTTTTCATTTCATCCAATCCTCATAAACTATATATCTTTTTATACCTCAGGCTCGCAGAATATGCAACCGCATAAAACAGGGACGCACACCATAATAGGATAAATATATCTGACAATACATGTCGGTCCTAACAGTAATGTTAAATAATATAATACAAGTACCAATGCCGACGCAGAAAGCCCTTTTCTATAATAAAGCATCCTCATAACATATGCTGCCAAGATCCAACTGTAAAAAGCAGGTACAAAGAAAATCGATAAAATTGGAATATCAAAGATTTTATTTGCCGAAAATAAATTTTCAAACTGGTTTTCCAGCCATGGGAAATAACTGATATGTCTGACTTCATATCCTTCCGGCATCTCCTTATAGTTTGTCAGCAAATACCCCGCTCTGCTTTCTATTCCTTCTCCATAGATTCCCGCATGGCTGGTATCTTCGATATACCAAAATCCCTGCGTCAGAATCCCATATGCATTTATGTATTCTAATGGATATTTTACACCTATTTTGATATATATTTTTAAAAACCGCAGGAAATCTTCTCTTATTTTCTCGCCATCTATACGATCCTTTACCCCGTCCGAGATAGACGGACTGTAATCTATTACAATCTCTTCCGGTATAAAAAAGGTTAATTCCTCTTTTATATCTTCTGACATTTCATTCAAATGATCTTTTCCCGCCTTTGCCATTTGCTGCAACGGCACACTCAGCATTTCTACGATGCTTCCCGGCTGCGCATGCGTTGTCGCTGTGAGCATATTTTCAATTCCCAAAGAAATACAGATCGCTATTACCAATATTCTGATACTGCCCTTATTTCTTTTTTTCTGAAACGCCAAAATCACACTGGCAACAATTCCAGCATAAACTGCATTGTTTCGAAACAACATCATGCCGACTAACGCGCAGAGATATAGCGCATACGTTCTCTTGCCACACTGTTTGAAACATATATTTATTCCACTGGTAACAAACAATAAAGTAAATGCTGCAAATAAGACATCCTTTGTCAGACTGACAGCCAGAATACTATTTACTGGAAACAGGATAATAATCCCTGTTAAAATAACGGTATATTTCTTTTTTAATCCCAATTTATACAGTGAATTCAGGCAATACGCAAATGAAAATGCAAGTATAAACATCTGTATCAGGGAATAAAACAAAACACCTAAATTATTATCCCCAAGAACATGTCCTAACTGAAATAATCTGCCCATCAAAATTGTATGGACAATTGGATGATGGGTGGAATATGACGAATTCAACACCTGAATAATCTGATTAGGCGCATCATATGCAAAAATTCCCGGATAATACGCTAACAGGGTTGGCATCCATCCAATCACAATCGCAATCCAGGGAAATAAAATCTCTCCACGCTTTCGGTTTCCAGCTTTCCATTTCTCAATAATCTGTACTTTTTTACCTGCTTCAATTCCAATCTGTATCAGACAATATCCAATTCCGCACAACACTGCCCATACAGCAAACTGTTCCAATAAACCAGATACGCTCCATGCAAATACATTTGCGTAATGTACAAGGCCTTTCCCGGCAGTTTCTGATACTGCAAATAATGCAGAAAAGCAAAAAACATATTTTTTTCTTCTGCAATCTATGTTTTTTTGAATTTTATCATAGTGTTGAAGAATGAAATAAACAGAAACTGCTGCAAAAACACTCCAAATACTATGACTTAGCCTGTTTATCTGTAAAAATCCATTCAGCCATTTCATGACAATAACAGTACTGATCACGCTGATCAAAATGTTGATCTGCTTTCTGGATATTTTACATTTTAATTCATGAATTATTTGAGTTACCTTATACATTTGATACAGCTTCCCTCTTTCTGGTATCTCTGTTCTTTTTAAAACAGATAAAAATCATAATAACTCCGATAACAGATATCAGTTCACTAACCCTCCAGTACCACGGTTCACAGAATCTTATTTTGATCGTTCCATTATATCCTGCAGGAATAATTACCCGGATTCTGTTCTGCTCTCCCGACACAATCAAAAAGTCTTCTTTCGTCTGAACATCTTTCGCTCTATAGCCTTTATAGCAAAATACCGGAATGTCAACATATGTTTCTGCCTCTCCACCATTCTGACAGGCAACAAAACTGCTTCCGCCTTCTCTCCGGTAATCCAATGTGCTCAGTTTTCCTTCCGACCACACCTCCGTATCCAGCCAGCAATCTCGGTCCGTTCCCTTCAGTAAATATTCTCCTCCCATCACCGCATTTACATTGGAATCCGATTTTTCGATATCAGCCTCTTCCTGTAAATAGAGCGACCATCTTCTTTCTTCATTATCGCTGTAAAAATAACTTGCTGAAATAAAAATCAAGGCTATGACAGAAAGCCCAAACACTCTGGCTATTTTCTTATCATCAGACTCTCTTAACTTAACTATTAAGCACATGAATACAACGCTAAACAGAAGGGTTGCTATTCCCAGCATTCTCCAGGGAAACTGGATATTTTGCACTATCATCGCAAATTTTCCATTGAACATTTCCTGAATAAAATCCCAAGGGAACCAGACGCATGCCATAAAGGTCGCAATACATCCACCAATCAGAGCGCAGTTCCCTATTTTAATTATTTTATCTTTTTTCTTTATGTCTTTTCGACTGAGCAGATAAAATAAATAGCATACTCCAACTACGCCAAAAGCTGCACCAAGAGGATAGGACATCTCTCCTGTCACCCCAACACCCTTTGCTACGGAATACGCATCCCCGGCTCCGCGCGGAAATAAAGTAAACAGCTTAACCGGATATGTTCCCTGCGCATTTGTATTTCCAAGCGCTGTTAATTCCGTACTATAATAATCAAATCTAAAGTAATCCAAAAAAGGAACCAAAAACCAGAAATCAATTATTATCACTGCAAATACAGCAATCAATAACTGCTTAAAATTCTTCCATTGAAATGTTTCTTTCAAACGTGCCAGACAAAATAGTGCTGTGAAAATCGTCGCCAGCAAAGTGAAAATGACATGGCACTGAATCAACCCCGAAAAGCCAATCGCCAGCGGAAGCCACTTCACTTTTTATCAGTTTCTTCATATATCCTGTATAAACCATATAAAACCAGTGGCAAAAACAGCATTGCAGTGTACTCACCGACCGAACATCTAAGATACGTACAGAGTAACCGATACGGTGCCAATGAATAAACTGTACAGCCTGCAAATGCAATCTTCCGGTCTTTTATAATCTTATCAAAGCAATAATACGATACCAGAATTGTCGCAATATTAATAACCAGCACATATGCTTTATATGCTCCCTGGACAGTAAAACCTATAATTCTCAAAACCGCCGGAAAATATAAGAAACTATCCCCATAAAAAATGGACACTGCATATCCATATCCGTTTAGCCCTGAATACGGAACTCTGACCGGAAATTTCCCATCTAAAAGGGCATTTTTAATTCCCTCTATGCGATACAAGTGAAACAGAAGATCATGTTCCGCTTTTTGATAAATGGAAAGCAACGGCATCGAGGAAAACAAAATTAAAATTCCAAATGCGTTGATCCAGATTCTAAAAGAACGCTTTTTCTGTTCCGGTACCCGATTATAATAAAGATAGATAAAATCCAATAAAAAATGACCAATAATACCAGAATCAGATTAACATTTTTCCAGTCATTTGTCTCTTCAATTTTTATACTATGTACAAATAAGAAAATAGCATCTTCAAAATTAGCTGTGACTTTATACCCTTTTATTCCTATTAATGATCGTAATTCATAAGTAACTTCGGTTTGATCCTCTGCAAATTTTACACCGGTCCGCTCAGTGATTACAGGCCATGTATTATAATCAGCCGAAGCAGTATACATTTCCTCTCCGTCTCCAACCAGATAGTTAATCGTGACCTTATAGCTGCCTCTTTTCAGGTCGACTGCCGGAGATTCCACTGTCATCAAATCGAGTTCATTCTGATCCTCTGAAATATCTTCTGCATCTGCATGAAGACTGCTGTCAAGATAAAAAACATCACCATACAAATCCATAAAATCTTCCACAAATATGCCATATTTGCTGATTAAAGAAGAACCTTCAAAATAATAGGTTTGATTTGGTCTGAAAAAAAATTAAAACACTATACAAAATTACAATGGCTTCCAAAAGCACTACTATTGCTTTCCAACCAACTATTTTCTCTATTTTCATCTTCAACGCACATCTCCCCTAGTACATGTTCAGGTCTTATCTTCCAATGCTATAATATTCAACTCCTGCAGCTTTCATCTTTTCCGGATCAAAAATATTTCTTCCATCATAAGCAAGCGGTGTTCTCATCAGCTGCTTAAACGTTTCCGGTTTAACCTTTCGGATTTCCTTCCACTCTGTAAAGATGAAGCAGATATTTGCGTCTTTTAAAGCCTCTTCAATCTGCTCTGTATAGGAAATCGTTCCTCTTTCAACCACACCCTCTGGAAACTTCTTTTTGAAATTGTTCATTGCTACCGGATCGTATGCAACGATGTCTGCACCATTCTTTAAAAGAAGGGCGATATTATCAATCGATGGTGCTTCTCTCAGATCATCTGTTCCAGGCTTAAATGCCAGTCCCAAAACTGCAACCTTTAAGTGTTCAAAACTGATCATCCGGTTACTCGCCTTATAAAAAAGCGCTGTCTTCTGATCTGCATTGACATCTACGGCAGCCTCTACGGTACGCAGCCGATATCCGACTTTATGTGCTTGGAATTTCAATGCCTTTGTATCTTTCGGGAAACAACTTCCACCATATCCGATTCCTGCTTTCAGAAAATTTGCTCCAATTCTCGCGTCATAGCTCATTCCCTTAGCAACATCTTCTATATTTGCTCCAATCTTTTCACACAAATTTGCAATATCATTCATGTAAGAGATTTTTAATGCAAGGAAGTCATTACAGGCATATTTTGTCATTTCAGCAGACCGTCTGTTCATCGCAACAATCGGCAACTGAAACGGTTCATAAATTTCCCGAAGCAGTTTTTCTGCCTCTTCACTTTCTGTGCCAATGATAATTCTTGCCGCATGCAGCGTATCATGTACTGCAGAGCCCTGCGCCAAAAATTCCGGATTCGATGCTACTTCGATATGAAGCTCTTTTCTTACCAGAAAATCCTTGATAAACTGCTCTACATGATCATTCGTCCCAACCGGAACAGTTGATTTTACCACGACAAGACAATCTTTTTCCACATTTTCAGCAATCTGACGGCAAACGGTTGCAATATAGCTTAAATTAGCGGAACCATCCGGCTGCTCCGGGGTACCTACTCCGATAAAAATCGCGTCCGGATCTTTATAGGCACTTTTATAATCGGTCGTATAATGCAATCTTCCTGCTGCATTATTCCGCTTCATTAACTCCTCCAGACCATCTTCGTAAATCGGAGATACTCCGGATTCCATCAACTTTACTTTATTTTCATCCACATCGACACAGGTAACATCATGCCCTTTTTCCGCAAAACAAACACCTGCTACCAGACCTACATATCCGGTTCCTGCTACTACAAGTTTCATCTTTTCCAGTCCTCCCTAAACATCTATCTTAGCTTTTTAAAAGCAACTCCATTTATTACTTTAATATCTGAGTCTTCCTGTATGTCCTCAGTATCCTTCATCAGGATCAATACTGGCTTCATCTTCTGTAACATTTCTTCCGACACTTCTGAATGAACTTCTAAATTTCTCGAATAAATAGTTTCCAGATAAGGACCAATTTGAGCACCTAGAATACATTTTCGGTTCATAGCAGTTGAAACAGAATATGCAATCTCTGTATCATATGTTAAAATCGTCGTATCAGGATTTTCTATCAAAATTTCTTTTACTACTGCCGCTGCAGCTGTTTTATCCACCTGTTCATGCCGAGCAAAAACAAACAAATCGATCAATCCTACTACAGCCATAAAAGAAATTATACGGATCTGATATCCCTGGGATTTAAGTTCTTTCACATATTGCGCCACTGCAAACCACATACAACCTGCAGCAATAACCATATACCGCTTCTGCCATACCGGTGTATATAAAGCGGATACCAGTTCTCCTAGACCCATCAACAGAAATGGAAGCAGTACCCCCATCAAAACATAAGCATTATCTTTCTTTGATTTTCGAAATGCAGCAATTCCCCAGAGAACCGTAGGAAATACTATAATAATAGTTCCATAGTATCCAACCAAAAACCAGACGCTTTCAAATATTGTTTTAAAAGATACTGCCTCAGGCCATGTTCTTTCAGAAACAGACGTCAGGGTTGTAAACAAAATACTCAACCACGGAAGATATCCTATGACCAAAATACTTCCGGAAATCAGGCATCTGATCAGTTCTCCTGTCTTGAGCTTTTTGAAGAAAAGAAATGCATAGATCGCAATAACGCAGATTCCACAATAATAATGCGTATATATGGATAATAAACTAACAATCGCCAGTATAATCCATTGCTTCCATCCCTGCACATATCCATAATAAATCCGATATCCGGTCATATATGCAAAAAAGATCAGTACCAGAGCCAGACTGTACATTCTTACTTCGATACCATAATCCATAAAATTCGGCATGCACAACGCTAATAGCATTATATCAGAAATCAGTCTATCCTCTATTGTTTTTCGCATAGAAAGTAAAAAAATCAATAAAAAAGCGTATGGAATACCAGAAAATAAACGCGCAAGATAAATGGTAGGAACCTGCGGCAGAACAAATCGGATACTTTCCGTAAATCCTTTCAGCAAAATATAATATAATGGAGGGTGCACATCACGACCTGTCAGATAAATCAGTTCTTTGTAAGAATGCTGAATCAGACCAATTGTAAAAGTCTCGTCAAACCAAATCGAATAACTGGCAGAATAAATCACAAGTAACAGAACAGCTGTTATCCCCAGGCACTTCGGAAGTACCTGCTGCCCTTTTTCAAAAATCCGCCGGATTTTTTCATCCTTTTTCATTTTTTTTCCATTTCCAGTAAAGTACAAAACAGACAGATAAATCGCCGGAAATTCCAGAACAGCCATTCCGGACATTCTTCTGACAGAAACGCCTTCCCCGGACTGGTAATAATAAGTGCCAATATAATATAATGCTATTATTATACTGATAAAAAACACTGTCTTTTTTCCCTTGTTAACTATACCATCCAGATATTCGCTCATTGACATTTTAATTACAAAAAAGAAAATGATTATCAGCAATCCGCATCCCACAATTTTTCCGTTCTCGCTCGCAGGTATTGCCAGATAAATCCAGGACACATAAGAAAGCATCATCAAAGTTTTTATAATAAGCTCTCTCCAGTTTACTGATAACCATTTCTCTCTCATTATTGAATTACATCCTCTTTATTTTATAAATTTTTTTGCAAAGCTCACTTGAATTTTGTATACACTTTTTCTTTATAAGCATAATAAATCCACTTTTTTCCAAAAAAATATTTCAAAATACCGACTTCTGTATTTTTCCCTTTACTTGCATCTAGATATTCTTTTATTATTTGAAATGCCACTTCATAATTACTTTCAAAAAGTTTTTTTACAACACATTTAGGTATACAGACCCCGTGTAATCCAGAATTCATTCCAATAATAACCATTTTTTCGTTTTTATATTTTCTAAGATACTCCGCTTGCATTACATCATCTTTTAATCGTTTCGGATAAAAATATATCAATTTTGTTTTATTTGATTTTATATATTCTTTCAATTTATAATATTTATTTTTCGAATAATCATCTTTATATTTTTCAACATAAAACCAGGTTTCTCTATCGACAATTTCCAGGTTAAAATACCCTGAAAAGCAATATATTAATTCGGCATTTAATAAGTATCCAATCAATGTAGCAGCATAGCCACCAGCTGAAGATCCAACTGTTATAACTTTAAATCCTTCCGTTTCCTTTTTTAATAATTGAAATAAAGAATCCATATCTGGGCACATTTGACTTATTCCAGTAATATAAAATTGCTTTGCTATATCTCTGATATATATTTCTTTATCCGCTTTTATTTTTAATTCCGAATCCAAAAATTCATATTTATCATTTTCTACAAACGCTTTTGAAAACATTTCTTCCGTATTCGGAAAATAAATTCCACTAGATGAGAAATATAATACTGCTATTTTTTCAACATTATTTTGTTTGTTATCTTTTATCAGATAATTTTCTCCACTGTAAACTTTATCAAATAAATTTCCTGACACTATACTTTTTTTACTATTCTCCATCGCATAAACCCTTCTATTATTTACTCTATTTCATCAATATCTTCTATCATCCATTCAACCGCATCCAAAAATTTATAAAATTCTCATTATATCATTCTGAGACTACTACATTTTCTCACAAAATAATTCCAAATGCATACGTTCAAATAAACCAAGCCCTTTCGAATTTTGTCACTTTCCACTATATGCTGGTATTTCTATAACTGCCGCCTATATACATTAACACACTATATTATGATAATTTTGTAACTTCAATCGTCTTTCCTATTGATCCTAACAGCTACAGCTAAAGTTCCTATATTATAATATATCTGATCCATGCCAAACGGCATTGTACGATAAATATAATTTTCTACATTCCATACCAAAGTAGTAATTGAAACTATCCTATTTACATTGTCCTTAGAATTTAACCTCTTTATTGAACTGACCAATCATATCTTAAATGATCTTACCGAATCACTTCATTCTTATCACGTAGAGTAACATTTCCTCCGGACACTTCATATACAAGATCCGCATTTTTAATCGTCGTCAGACGATGTGCAATGATAATCATCGTCTTGAGTCCCTGCAAGCTCTCAATGGATTCCATAACTGCCTGTTCTGTGCTGCTGTCCAACGCAGAGGTTGCTTCATCCAGTACCAGAATCTCCGGATCATGATACAATGCACGTGCAATTCCGATTCGCTGTCTTTGACCACCAGACAAGCGAACACCTCGGTCTCCAACATAGGTGTCCAGACCCTTTTCAAGTCCCTGCACAAATTCCTTCAGCTGTGCCTTTTCCAGTGCTTTCCAGATTGCATTATCGTCGATCTGGGCTTCATAAATACCAAATGCGACATTATTCCGAATTGTGTCATCTGACAGGTAAATAGACTGCGGAATATATCCAAGCTTTTCTCTCCAGCTTCTCAGATTTTCATAAACATTGTGCTGATCCATCCTGACAACACCTGATACCGGCGGAAGCAGTCCCAGAATAATATCCGCCAGCGTCGTTTTCCCGGCACCAGAAGGTCCAATCAATGCAACCGTTTTTCCTTTTGGAATTTCCAGACTAATATCATGTAATACTTCCACATCCGAATCCGGATAATGATAGCTTACATGCTCTACTGTCACTCCTTTTGTGAAAATCCATTTTTCTTTTTTTCCCTGCCATTCAATCTCCTGTACAGGTTCGGAATCAATCTCCTTCAAGTCGTCATAAATCATGTCCAAAGATGCCTTATTATACATAATACTGTTAATATAAGCATTTACACGTCCGACAGAAGGAAGCAGACGAAACGCTGCAACCGCAAATACTGCAATCTGTGGAATAAAGGTTTCCAGAGCTCCATGTCCAAATAAAAGCTTGATAATAATCGCAAAAACAAGACCTACCATGGCAACCGTTTCTACAATATATTTTGGAAGTGCCGCGATTAACTCATTCACCCTTGCACCCCAGATCAGCTTTTTATAATTTGTTTTATAAGAATCAATAAAATATTCTTCTCTCTGAAGAATCTTCAACTCCTTGATTCCGCCAAGGGACTGATTGATCCATTGAAACAACTTTGCATTATAGTGCTCGTTCTGTCTGCCCAAACGGCTGGAAACTTTTTTAGAGATAATGAAAAAAAGTCCGATACACATTAAAAGCAGTACGCCGATTACAACCGTAATGGAATGACTTGTATGAAATAAGTATGCTGCAAGCGCCAAACAGGTTACCATCTCAACCGTCAACTGCAGACCAGAGCTGATCAATGTCATAAATTGGGACGTATCCGACTGCAGACAACGCTGCATTTCCGCAATATTTTTGGACAAATGAAACGTATATGGCTCATTCATATAAGTTGTCAGCAACCGTGTTGCCAAATTCATTCTTGTCGTATAGGAAAAGGATAAAATGACATTCTGCAAAAAACTAAGATATATATTTTTCACCAGATAAATCACCGCAATCAATGCAGAGAGCACAACCAGATACTGTTCTATTCCGTTTAAATGAATATGCGCAAAGAACAACTTCAAAAAAGAATCATCTTCAATGGAACTAGTCTGCATCAAAACTTCAATAAATGGATTAAATACTGCAACTGCCAGAAGCTCCAGAACGCTTCCGATAATCATAAGTATCGCCAACCCAACCAGTTTCATTTTATCCTTACGATCAAACACATACCTTAATTTTTTTACCATCTGAATTTCTTCTCCTCTTAAGCGCCTTTATGATCACCGTCTATACGGATCCAGTCGTCACAGATCACATCCGTTACAGAATGATTATTAAACCATTTTACCGGTGCGATCACCCTTTTGTTTTCATTTTGATTCAGCCACGCCGCCCACCAGGAAAAGCTGCTGTTCGCAATGATGTTATGTTTGCATCTACTCATCAAAAACATATCTTCATAATCAGGGCGCTCTTTATCTTCTTCGACAATCGTAATATCTTCCGTATCTCCAAAGATTTCTTTTGCCCATTCGGGATCATTGGAAAACAGATAAAAATTCGGCTTTTCGCACAACTTACGCATTCTGGAAATTGCACTCTGATAATATTCAATGGTACAAATATTTCCATAGATTTTGTAATTTGCTGCATCCAGATAATCGCCGCGTCTTATATGAATCGAAACGGATTCTGTATTTTTGATCCTCTCCTGCAGTCTGGAACTTTCAGTACTTATTTTTTTCGGAAATGTATAATTTTCCAATATTTTTTCACGAATATCCTGAAAATAACGCTCACACTGCCAGTAGCCATCCAAATAAACCGGATCCATTTCTAAAATTTCCGGCTGATATCCTTTGTCCAGATCTTCCTGATAGTAGCTTTCTTTCAGCCCAAACATTTTTCTTCTGATTTTATCCACCGGACGATAGGAACACTCGCCCAGTTTTCTGCATTCCGCTAAATTAGCTGTCTGATACTCAATTGGAAATATATCCAGTGAAAACCTTCGAAACGCATTTTTATCCTGAAAAGAAGACAGATCCAGTTTAACATCTTTTCCTGCCTGCTGTATCTTCCTGTACAGGGCATATTGAAACATCTGATTTCCAAGCCCACCGCTCATTTTAACAATTACCATAATATTCTTCCCTATTTGGGCAACTTTATCTGATCGCCCAGCTTTTTTGCAAATTCCTCATGTTCGAAATGTGCAAATCCGGCTTCCTGATAAAATGTAATTTCGCCAAAATAAATTTTTCCATTGATAGAATAAAAATCCGTCCGCAGACTGATCGTTCCAACTGCCAGCTTTCTCGAACATTCCAGCATTTCTTCCAGATGTTCCGGCTTTGCAATTTTCACATTCGGATCTTTTGAGTACTCGATCGTCTCATCGATGTATTCCCACTCTGTCGTATACAGATTTCTTCGATGATTATGGAACCGATCAAAATCCACCTGAATCAGATAGGGTTCTCCACCAAATGTATAAATCTTATAATCTTTCAGTTCTGTACCAGATTCATCTGTCATATAGGCTTCCGCAATAATTCTGGGCGTAATATTTTTATACGGCCATTCCCTGGAATGCCAGTAATAGTTCTGGTTCAAGGATTTCTGCAGTTTGTCCATCGCAGCGTTCCAGTCAAAATTTTTCTTATTCGTACAAATACAAACACTGGCAGAATCATGCGTACATTTTAAGACAAATTGCTCCGGCAGATCATCCAGTTTCAATTCATCTGTAGAATTCCATACACCCAATAAAGGAATCAGATACTGTTCTCCAAGCTTTTCTGCCACATAATTTCTCACTTCATACTTATCAGCCCAGACAGTATATTCATCTTTTCTGTCATATAATTTCAGCCACTGAAGTTTTTCATCAAAAGTGATGGGATTCTTTAAATTCAGTTTTTTCCCAATACGGGTTTCGTATAACAATTTTAAATATGTTTTATCCGAAATATATTTTCCAAAACATACACAGATTTTTCGGTAAATTCTTTGTTTTACCGTCATAAAAGCCTACATTCCTTTCTACTACAATCAATCAGTTACTCTACAACCCCTATATCCCAGAAATATGTATATCTGTATTTTCCACCATTCATATAAAATGCTGCAAAACTTCCGCCACATTGTCCGGCCACAAGTCCTCCGCATTTTGACAATATATTCATATTTTATCCCCTATTTCTGATCTTTTCTAAAAAGAACCTTAAAATTTCATGTCTAATTTTTCTTTTATCAAAATATCCATAATTATAAATATATATAAATTGATTCCAATTTCCTTTTCCTGATTTCCTAAATGAACTTTTTAATGCTGTAAAAAAATTATTAGTAGCAATTATTATCAACTGATCGTCAATTTGCATTTTTTCTTTTATATTTAATTGATCTATCATACTCTGATACAACAAATGCGATACAAAAATCTGCTTACAGGTATTACGTTTTTCTTCCTGTCTCGACATGCTATCATTGCAAACTCTATAAATAAATGTAACATTTTTGTCTTGCCGAAAAATAGGAGCAATAATTCCTGATATAATTGGCAATTTTCCCGAATCATCTACCGGAATTTCAGTGTATACCTCAAAATTCTCGTTCGACATATACTTATATATATTTCTGAAAAAAAAACCTCCAACCTGTCCCGGGTAGTCATTTTTTAATGCATTCTCTTTTCTGAAATCAAAAAAACAATTCAATTTATCTAAATCCGATACGTCAGTAATCTCGTTTCCCTGACGATCAAAACACGCTGTTTGATATCCTATATACTCTACGTGCTTTTCCAGAAAATCATATTTCTTTTGAAGGCATGTTTCATCCGTCCAATAATCATCTCCATCGCAAAATGCAATATAAGGAGCATCACATAATTTAAAAATTTCTTTTCTATTTTTAAACAGTCCTAGATTATGAGGTTGCAAAATCAATTCGATTGTATCCGGATACTGTTCTTTGTATCGTTTTAATATATCTCTCGTTCCATCTGTAGAATAATCGTCCCCAACTACAATCAGAAAAGGAAATGTTGTTTTTTGTTTTAATATTCCATTTAAAGCATCCTCTATAACATCTTGCTGATTATAAGAAGTCACACACACTGCCACTTTATATTTGGAAGTATCTGCCTTTTGCTTTACAAGTATTTCGTCCAAACTTATCATTTCAATTTCATCTCCTTTTCCTTGTGTCATTTTCAAAGCACACTCTTCTTAAATACTCTTTACACTTCTAATGGTTTCGAATATTCTTTATACACTTTTTTATTTTTTCTGAAGCTTTCTGCTTTATAATGCAAAAATTTAAAAAGAATCTATGACTTCCATCCACTCGAAAGGTATTCATTTTTGCATGCTCAAT
>ERZ507072.1127-NODE-1127-length-14403-cov-18.456928_pt1 | contig 14403 bp, 10 predicted proteins | sample MGYA00512864_ERZ507072 | MGnify/ENA metagenome assembly ERZ507072 | reverse complement strand
TTTTTGAAGAGTCAATGTCAGTGCAGTTGTAATGATGTACTCACGAAAATATTAATGCCTTGTCGGTACGGAAAATGATTTCAGCGGTGTTGGCGATATATTTCACAGTACAATTTAATGATAAATCGGATTATATAAACTGAAAGCAGCAACGGTACGGTGATTAGTAGCGTTGCTGCTGTTTGTTATTACTGCTGTGCTTCAAGGTTTGCTTTCAGCTTGTCGGAATATTCACGGATGACCTTGCGGTCCGACTCGTTTACAATCTTATAAGTCGTCCTTGAATAGAAATGGCTGTCGGTATCCCATATAACAGGAACGATGCCAAGCTCGGTCAGCTTTCCGAGTACAATCGACAGGCACTCGGAGGAATCGGTGTGGGTTGCGTCCTTTGCCATATTGCTTGCGGTATAGGTCGATGTCGTTTCTCCCATAAATACGGGGATGTCATTATCCAGAAAAGCCTTTTTCAGCTCGGCACACTGGCTGTCGATATATTTAAGCCATTCCTCGCCGCCTATTTTATTCGCCCAGTACATAGAGTTGTCGACATAGTGGACAGACACCATAAGCCTGTCGTTTACCATATCCTCAGGCATTTGAAATCTCGAAGAAGTCGTTTTATCTATGTTTGTCCAGTAGCCCGAAACGATAAGCACACGCTGTGCGTTATATCCGCCTGTGCCTCTTACCGCATCGACAAATGCCTGATTGAGCGTGTTGGTCATCTTGTAAGCATTGGTTTCGGACTGTTCCTTGAGATTACCGCTTGAATCAAACTGATTGCCGCCGAGATATTCGTTATAGCCCTCGAAAACGAGTGTGTAGGGATAATCCGCAAAATACTCGGCTATCTGCGTCCACAGATGAGTGAATATTTCCTTGCACTTGTCAAGGTCGTTTCTTCTTATGATAAATTCATCGAAGTGGTGGATATTTATAACGGAATATACGCCTGCCTTTTCGCAGTAATCAACAATCTCCTTAACTCTTTTAAGGTATTCCTTGTTTATCGTATATGTATTGTCATTTTCCATCATATTGCCCCAGAACACAGGAATACGAACTGTGTTGAAGCCTTCCGCCTTCATACCGTCTATTATTTCCTGCGTGGTAACATCCGCTCCCCAGCAGGTTTCATAATCCTGCGGTTCGTTTCCGCCGACAACGGGAATCCATTCATACGTTATCTTTTCACAATCGGTCGCTTCGTATGCTTCCATCGTGTTGCCAAGACTTATGCCAAGCCCCATTTTTTCAGCCATTTCAGTTGCTGTGATTATCTCATAGCGTGATGAAGTATCACTGCTTTCGTTATCCGAAATACCGCTCTGAGTGTCCGACACCGGCTGACTTTCCGTTCCCGATGTGACATTTCCGGCGCAGCCTGTCAGCAAAAGCGCCGTTACCGTAAGTATTGCCGTTAATCTCTTCTTCATAAGAATACCTCTTTAGCAAAAAGAGCCGTTACATAAATCTATGCAACGGCTCCCGAGTGTTTATGGTTTATTTTGCGTAATCTATAGCTCTGCTTTCTCTTATCAGATGTACCTTTATCTGACCGGGATATTCCATCTCGTTCTCGATACGCTGAGAAATTTCTCTTGCAAGAACTATCATCTTATCATCGTCAACCTGTTCGGGCTTTATCATGATTCTTACTTCACGGCCTGCCTGAATAGCAAATGACTTTTCAACACCGTTGTAAGAGCTGCATATCTCTTCGAGCTTCTGCAGACGCTTGATGTAGTTTTCGTAGTTTTCGCTTCTTGCGGCGGGACGTGCGGCGCTTATTGCGTCGGCTGCCTGTACAAGAGCGGCAATAACAGAGTGTATCTCAACATCGCCGTGGTGAGCCTCGATAGCGTGGATGACCTCGGGGCTTTCCTTATACTTACGGCAAACGTCGACACCTATCTGAACGTGTGAGCCTTCAATCTCATGGTTAAGAGCCTTGCCTATATCGTGCAGAAGACCTGCTCTTCTTGCAAGAGTTGCGTCAACGCCAAGCTCGCTTGCCATTATACCTGCAAGGTGAGCGACCTCTATTGAGTGGTTAAGTACGTTCTGACGGTAAGAGGTACGGTAGTAAAGGCGGCCGATAAGCCTTACAAGCTCGTGGTGCAGGCCGTTGACGTTGGTTTCCATAACGGCACGCTCGCCCTCCTGCTTGATTTTAAGCTCGACCTCACGTCTTGCCTTTTCTACTGTTTCTTCAATTCTCGTGGGATGGATACGTCCGTCCTGAATGAGTTTTTCAAGCGCTATTCTTGCTATCTCACGTCTTACATGGTCATGGCAGGAAAGCGTTATAGCCTCGGGGGTATCGTCAATAATAAGGTCAACACCTGTGAGCTGTTCAAGCGCACGGATGTTTCTGCCCTCACGGCCGATTATTCTGCCCTTCATTTCGTCATTGGGCAGAGGCACTACGGATACTGCCACCTCTGATACGGTATCGGCGGCAAGTCTTGAAATAGCAAGGGAAATATACTGTCTTGCCTTTTCGTCGCATTCGTCCTTAAGACGCTGTTCGTAAGCTGTAATCTTGACTGCCTTTTCGTGCGAAAGCTCGCTGTCAAGCATACTCAGCAGGTGTTCCTTCGCCTGATCTAAAGTAAAGCCGGATATTTTTTCGAGAATATCCATCTGGCTTTTCTTGATGGATTCGGCTTCAGCCAGCTTTTCTTCAGCCTTCTTGTTCTTGTTCTGGAGCTGTTCTTCAAGACGTTCGATCTTATCGTTCTTCTTGTCGAGGTTCTCCTCTTTCTGCTGAAGTCTTCTTTCAGAGCGTGTTACCTCTGCTCTGCGTTCCTTGAGTTCTCTTTCGGTTTCGCTTTTGAGTTTCTGAATTTCTTTTTCGTTGTTTTCTTTGAGTTTAAAGATCTCGTCTTTAGCCTCAACCAGTGCGGTCTTCTTTGTTGCCTGAGCTTTTTCGTTAGCCTCGGATACTATCCTGCTTGCTTCCTTCTCGGCAGATTCTATCTGCGCTTCTGCCGTCTTTTTTCTATGCTCGATACCCATTTTGTACATAACAAAACCGAATATCGCCGCTCCGACTACGAATGCCGCCGCACAGAGTGTAACTGCAAGCCACACTTCCATGGGTTAGCGTTCCTCCTTTTCTGAATTGCCGTGTCACGCCGCCGCAAAACTGCATAAGCGCTTGCACGGCTGATTTTACATTTCAACATTTAATTGTATATATGTAAAATAAGCGGATCGTCCTGTCTTTTGTTGGTGAAAATTTGCAAGACAGCTGACTTTCCTGAGTTATAATAGATATTTACTCGATATTAATTTTACGGCATTTTCAACAAATTGTCAAGGGCTTTTTATAAAAAAACACTAAATTATTTTGGAAAATAGTGAAAATCTATTGACAACATTTTACCGCTATGATATAATAATCAAACTGTAAAATCGTTATTACCGTTATGCAGTGCGGTTTTACAACACATTTTAATAAGCCGATGTGATGGAATTGGCAGACGTGACGGACTCAAAATCCGTTGGTAGCAATACCGTGCGGGTTCGACCCCCGCCATCGGCACCAAAAAGTGTAACCCCACTCATTGAGTGGGGTTACACTTTTTATGTGTTGGTGGGTGGGAGAACCCGCAACTTGCGGGTAAGGCACGGATGCCTTATAAAATGAACGCCCAAAGTTTTAAGCAAGGATGCTTAAAGTCAGCCGCACTTAGTTGCCACACGATGTGGCAACCCAAACGGCTGACGAGGCAGTGATGCGAAACCAACAGAGCGTTCATAAACGTGCAAAGGATGCACGATAGCGGTCGCACAAAGCCGTTATTCAAGGATGCATAAAGACAGCCACACAAAGCCGTTATGCAAGGATGCATAAAGACAGCCACACAAAGCCGTTGCACGATGCAACGGCACAAATGGCTGTCGATGCACAGATGCAACGGCACAAATGGCTGTCATTGCACAGATGCAACGGCACAAATGGCTGTCGAGGCACGGATGCTTACAAGCAACAACTTATACAATTTTTAATGCAAAGTGTTGACAAATTACAACAATATATTGCAAAATCCGTTTAAATTTGTTATACTATACCAAAAGGACCAAAAGACTAAAAGACCGAAAGAGCCGAAGGACCGATAACATCATAAGTAATCGGGCTGGCGGTTTTAAGGGGAGGGCATATATGAGCGTGAAATACATACTGTATAATCCTTTATCTTGCAATGGAAAAGGAACAGAGCTTGCACAAAAGCTGACGGAAATATACAATGACGATGAACTGAAATATTGCAATATGACGCAGATAAGCGGATACGGCACATTTTTTGACAGTATTTCGCCCGAAAGCGATATTGTGCTGTGCGGCGGTGACGGTACGCTTAACCGTTTTATAAACGACAGCGACGGGTATCCTTATGAAAATCCGCTGTATTATTACGGTACGGGAAGCGGAAATGATTTTTTGCGTGATCTCGGCAAGGAGCAGGGCTGTGAGCCTGTAAGGATAAATGAATATGTCAGAAATCTGCCTATTGTAACGGTAAACGGCAAAAGCTCACGGTTTATCAATGCCATAGGCTACGGAATTGACGGATATTGCTGTGAAACGGGCGATGAGCTGAGAGAAAAATCCGACAAGCCCATAAATTATACATCTATTGCGGTTAAAGGTCTGCTGTTTCATTTCAGACCGGCGAATGCGGTTATAAACGTTGACGGCAGGGAGTACAGCTATAAGAAGGTATGGCTTGCGCCGACAATGAACGGCAGGTTTTACGGCGGCGGTATGATGACCGCTCCGCAACAGGACCGAAACAATCCCGAGGGGAAGCTGTCGGTTGTTGTGATGCACGGCAGTGGGAAGCTGAAAACGCTTATGGTGTTTCCTTCAATCTTCAAGGGGGAGCATATCAGCCATACCGAGATGGTAGAGGTGCTGACCGGAAAGGAAATCACAGTGCGGTTTGATTCGCCTGCCGCATTGCAGATAGACGGCGAAACGGTAAAGAATGTCAGCGAATATTCGGTGAAGGCGTATGACAGGGAGAACGGCGACCAGCGGTATACAGACGGAGAAAAGGAAAAAGAAAGCGAAACGGTTTGAATAAGTGCATAGGCAGGAGATGTCGGGTTGTGAGGGTGCTATATTTAATAGAATATATTCGTAGAGCCTGCTTATATAGGAGATAAAACGGTAAACAAAAAACCGCTTGATTTTGACAATCAAGCGGTTTTTAATTGGTCTGAGTGACAGGATTTGAACCTGCGGCCTCTACCACCCCAAGGTAGCGCGCTACCAATCTGCGCCACACCCAGATAACAGTAAACATTATACACGGTTTTCGGGTATTTGTCAAGGGCTTTTTTAAAAAAATACGAAAAATTTTCGGCAGAGCTGTTCAAACGGCTTTGTTGTGCGAAATGACAGGCTGTGGTCGATGTGGCCGTAGGGTGAAGCAAGGTGGTTATGGTCGATGTTGCCGTAGGGTGAAGGCAGGGCGGTTATGGTCGATGTTGCCGTATGGTGAAGCGGAGCGGTTGTGGTCGATGTGGCCGTAGGGTGAAAGCGAGGCGGCTGTGGTCGATGTTGCCGTAGGGCAAAAGCAAGGCGGTTGTGGTCGATGCGACCGTAGGGTGAAGCGGAGCGGCTGTGGTCGATGTTGCCGTAGGGTGAGGCGGAGTGGTTGAATGATATACGGAAGGTAAGTTTTGAGAAAAAATGACGTTTGCTATTGCGAACACGGACAATTTGTGATACAATATAAAATGTGTCGGTATGTGCAGATGAAGCGCTGTATGCGTCAAAGATACAGGCGGCAGATACAGATGACACAGGAAAGTAAAAAATCCGATGAAAAGGACGGTTATTTATAATGACAAATTATGAAACTTACGAAAGCCCTTTCTGTACGAGATATGCAAGCGAGGAAATGCAGTTTACATTCTCCGCACAGAAGAAGTTTTCGACATTCCGCAGATTGTGGGTAGCGCTTGCAAGAGCGGAAATGAAGCTCGGACTTGAGCAGGTAACGCAGGAAAAGGTCGACGAGCTTGAGGCGCATATTGATGATATTGACTTTGCTTATGCGGCTGAGGAGGAGAAGAAGCTCCGCCACGATGTTATGGCGCACGTTCATACATACGGAAAGTGCTGTCCGAAGGCCGAGGGCATAATCCATTTAGGCGCTACAAGCTGTTATGTAGGCGACAACACCGATGTTATCGTAATGCGTGACGCTATGAAGATAGTACACAGAAAGCTCGTGAACGTTCTTTCGAACTTTGCTTCTTTTGCGGATAAATATAAGGATATGCCCTGTCTTGCATATACACATTTACAGCCTGCACAGCTGACTACAGTCGGCAAGCGTGCTACGCTGTGGATGAACGAACTTCTGATGGATCTTGAGGATCTTGAGTATCAGATGGGTAATCTGAAGCTGCTCGGTCAGAAGGGTACTACAGGCACACAGGCGAGCTTTATGGAGCTGTTCCACGGCGATGAAGAGAAGATAGAAAAGCTTGAACAGATGATAGCTGAGGAGATGGGCTTTAAGGAGTGCGTTCCCGTAAGTGGTCAGACATATTCAAGAAAGGTTGACAGCAGAATAGTAAACGTACTGGGCGGTATTGCACAGAGCTGTTCGAAGTTCTCGAACGATCTGCGTATCCTTGCAAACTTCAAGGAGATGGAAGAACCTTTCGAGAAGAATCAGATCGGTTCTTCGGCTATGCCTTATAAGAGAAACCCGATGAGAGCGGAGAGAATAACCTCGCTTTCAAGATATGTTATGATAGATACTCTTAACCCCGCATTCACGGCAGGCACACAGTGGTTTGAGAGAACGCTCGACGACAGTGCGAACAAGCGTATCGCAGTAGCGGAGGCATTCCTTGCAACAGACGCTATACTGAACATCATGCTGAATATCACAAACGGACTGGTTGTATATCCTAAGGTTATCCGTGCAAGAGTAATGAAGGAGCTTCCTTTCATGGCAACGGAAAACATTATGATGGACGCAGTTATGAAGGGCGGAAACAGACAGGAGCTTCACGAGAAGATAAGACTGCACAGCATTGCCGCAGGTAAGGTGATCAAGGAGGAAGGCGGAGAAAACGACCTCGTTGACAGAATTGCGGCAGACCCCGACTTCATGACGACAAAGGAAGAAATCGAGGCAAAGCTCATTCCCGAAAATTACACGGGCAGAAGCGCAAGCCAGGTGAGCGCATTCCTTGACAGGTGCATAAAGCCTGTCCTTGAAAAGAACAAGGACGTTCTCGGAGAAAAGGCTGAGCTTTCCGTATAATGAACGGATTGTGAAAATTGCAGAAATTCTTTACTATTTCTTGACTAATCGAAATCATTATAGTATAATACTGTAATGTATAAATTAACAGGATGTGCTGAGGCACAGAAACGGAGTGAAACATTTGAAAAGAGTGGCAAAGCCTGTGTTCTTTATAGTGCTGGCGGTTATACTGGCATTTACAGGCATAGTATTTTTCGGTGTTCATACCCAGTACGGCGATTTCACGAGCACTATTATAAGAGGTGTAAGTGATATTCGTTGGGGTATTGATATCAGAGGCGGTGTTGACGTTACATTTACGTCACCGGCAGATTACGATGCGACCAATGAAGAGGTCGATGCGGCAAAGTCGATCGTTGAAACAAGACTTGTTGCAAACAACATAACAGACTATGAGGTTTATGTTGATTATAACAGCGATAAGATAATCGTGCGTTTCCCGTGGCAGGCTGAGGATGACAGCTTTGATCCGGAAGCGGCTGTAAAGGAGCTTGGTGCTACCGCACTGCTCACCTTCAGAGAAGGCTCGGAAAAATCGCTTTCCAACGGTCAGACATACGAGGATCTGCCCCTTATCATTTCCGGCTCGGACGTTGAAAAGGCTTCTGCCGTATATCAGCTCAAGAGCGGAAACAGCAAGGAATATGAGTATATGGTATCCTTAAAGCTGAAGGACAGCGGCAAGGATAAGTTTGCAGAGGCTACAAAGAAGCTTTCTTCAACTTCTCCCAAGGGATACATTTCAACCTACATGGACGACAAGTGCATTTCAACAGCTACCGTAAATGAGGAAATCAGCGGCGGTGAGGCTACTATCAGCGGTAACTTTACGGCTGATGAGGCTAAGGCGCTTGCAGACCAGATAAACGGCGGTGCGTTACCGTTCAAGCTGGAAACATCGAGCTTCAGCACTATCTCTCCCACGCTCGGTACGGGTGCCCGTGACGCTATGGCAATCGCCGGCGTTATCGCATTTGCACTTATAATGATATTCATGATATCACTGTACAGACTGCCCGGTGTAGTTGCCGTTATCGGTCTTATCGGACAGGTAGCAGGTACATTCTGTGCTATAACAGGCTTCTTCCCGTTCTCGAACAGCTTTACGCTGACAATACCCGGTATCGCAGGTATCATTCTTGCGGTAGGTATGGGCGTTGACGCAAACGTTATCACGGGCGAGCGTATAAAGGAAGAAATAAACAGCGGCAAGACGATAGACACAGCGATAGCTACAGGCTATAAGAGAGCGTTCAGTGCGGTATTTGACGGTAATATCACAATGATTATCGTTGCTATCATACTTATGGGTGCTTTCGGTACTCCCGACAGCCTTGCGTCTACTATACTGAAGCCCGTATTCTTCATGTTCGGTGCTTCGACAGAGGGTACTATCTACTCATTCGGCTATACTTTGATGGTCGGCGTAATACTGAACTTCCTGTTCGGCATATTTGCGACAAGACTTATGACAATGTCGCTTTCCAGATTCAAGATATTCAGAAATCCCGCTCTCTACGGCGGAAAATCTGCAAAGAAGCGTGCCGCTGAAAAGGCTGCCGCAACGGAAGGCGGTGCTTCAAAATGAATAACAAAAAAGTATTTGATTTTATAGGATACAGAAAGATACTCTTTCTGATACCGATCGTCATTGCTGTAATTACGGTTATTTTCAACTGTATATTCGGCGTTGAAATGGCTATTGAATTCAAGGGCGGTACAATGCTGACCTACAGCTATACCGGCGAAATTGACACAAATGCGGTAAAGAAGACGGTTGAGGGCGAAAATTACGGTGCTGTTACGGTAACTACAGGTTCTTCGATGAACAGCTCGCTTGAAGTCGTTGAAATCTCATTCTCGTCTTCAGAAGGACTTACTGCAGATAAGCAGACAGCTTTATCTGATAAGCTCCAGCAGACCTTCAAGGATAACAGCCTTACGCTTGTAAACAGCCAGGATGTCAACCCCACATCAGGTACGGAGTTCTTCCTTAAGTGCCTTGTTGCGGTATTATTCTCGTTTGTACTGCTCGTTATCTATATTGCGTTCAGATTCAAGAAAATCGGCGGTCTTTCGGCAGGTGTGTTTGCACTGGTAGCCCTTGTTCACGACTGTTTCATGGTTTATGCGGTGTTCGTGTTCTGCCGTTTCCCGATCGACGCAAACTTTATGGCGGTTGTTCTTACCGTACTCGGTAACTCTATCAACAATACAATCGTTGTATATGACCGTATCAGAGAGAACCGTAACCTTTACGGCAACTCGCTTTCACTCAAGGAACTTGTTAATATGAGTATCACTCAGTCGATAACACGTTCTGTAAACACAACTGTTACCACAGCCTTTGCCGTACTCGCAATCTGCGTTGTATGTGCAATCTGCGGCGTAACCTCGATAATGACATTTGCTATTCCTATGATGGCAGGTCTTATCTGCGGTACCTATTCTTCACTGTGCATCTCGGGTCCCCTGTGGGTACTCTGGCAGGAGAAGCACGGCAAGAATTATACAAATGCAGGAAACGGCGAAAGCAAGAAGGATACAAAGAATCTTGCTTCAAAGGGTACGGTAGACACAAAGAAGCTCATGGTATAATCACCTGCGGCTGATAATTCAATCAAAAATAAAAGCCGCATAGCACATAAAGTCTTTGCGGCTTTTGAATTTAGACAGATATTCATAAAAACCAAATGGGAGAGATTTTTAAAAATCCCGGAGGATATTTTGAAAAGAGATATTACTAAAAAAATCACAACACATATCGGTAAACTTATACGCAGTCCAAAGCTGTTGCTGACGCTGATAATTCCGCCGATAGCGGTAATTGTCATAGGACTTGCGGTATTTGCGGGCAGTGGGCTTTATCCGTTCGGAGATAAAACGCTCGCATGGTGCGATATGCACCAGCAGGTGCTTCCTTTATTGCTCGACTTCAAGGACATACTTGAGGGCAAGGGGGATTTCTTCTTCAACTGGCAGAATGCCGGCGGAATGAATTTCCTCGGCGTGTTCCTGTTCTTTATATCAAGCCCGTTTTCGCTTCTTGTTGCATTTGTCGACAAAGCGGACATGATGCTGTTCATGAACATTATGACGCTTATGAAAATGGCTGTCTGTGCGATAACCGCAAATGCGTACTTCCGCACCTGCCATAAAAAGCTGGATGTGACATATTCGGCGCTTTTCAGCGTTATGTATGCGTTCAGCGGTTACTCTATGCTGTTCTATCAGAACACGGTATGGCTCGATGTAATGTACTTCTTCCCGCTGCTGCTGATAGCGTTCAATTCGCTTGTAAAGCGTAAACGCACAGGCAGTCTTATATTCTGTCTTGTCGGAATGCTGGTGCTGAATTATTATCTCAGCTATATGGTGGTATTGTTCACGATACTGTATTTCGGCGTTTACATTTTTATTAACAGAAAAAAGGGTAGTACAAAGGGCATTGCGCCGAGGTTTATCATAGGCTGCGGTATAGCGGCGCTGATTTCCGCTGTTGTATGGCTTCCGAGCTTTGCACAGTATCTTTCGTCTGCAAGGGGAGCGAACATACTCAAGGGCCTGTTTGATTCTGCGGTATTTGCAGGGATATATACAAATCTGCCGCTTATTTTCTGTACGGGATTTTCCGTTGCGGCTTTCATCGTGTATTTTCTGCGTAGAAAGAGCAAGAACAGCAGATTCTATGCGCTGCTTTCGTTCCTTACGCTTCTGCCGGTAGTGTTTGAGCCGATAAACAAGATGTGGCACACGGGCGACTATATGGCATTCCCTATGCGGTACGGCTATATGACTACTCTTATGATGCTGACCTTTGCGGCGGTGAAGCTGTCGCATACAAAGCCTGATGATTATGCGCAAAAGAATAAAAAGCCCTATCTTATCGGAATAACTGCCGCCGGCGTTATCTATTTCGGTTTTACGATATGGTACTACTGTAACTGCAGATACGATCTGGATTCGTATGTTTCGACACTGTGGGGAAGCTCGGAGTCATTCATCCTGCTTTTAATTATCTTCTGCGGATTTACGGCACTGTATGTTCTGACTATGGCTTTCGGCGTTTTCAAGAAGCTCACTTTCAAATCGGTTTGTTCTGTACTGGCTGTAATTGTTGTAGCCGAGAGCGTTTTCAACGCAAACGTGTATATTGGCGCATCGGCATATACTCCCGTCAAGTACAACAATGCGATAGAACTTGAAGGAAAAATCCCCGAGGACGAGGATTTTTACAGGGTTAAGCTGATGCAGTGGCCTAAGAAATATTTTGACGCAAATCTTATAGGCGGACTGGGCTATCCCACCATTGCACATTACACCTCGCTTACATCGGAGGATTATATGTTTGCGATGAAACGGCTCGGCTATTCGTCCTACTGGATGGAGGTAACCGGCAACGGAGGCACGGCTCTTACCGATGCCGTTATGAATATAAAATATTATATAGAGAAATTCAGCGCAAGAGAGCCTGTGATTTATCGTGACAAGAACTATTCAATTTATGAGAGCGAATATTATCTTCCGCTCGGAATAGTGACCGACAGCGATCTGTCACAATGTACGGAGCTGCCTAAGGCGGAACGTATAGTTATACAGGAATATCTTGCAAAGAATCTGCTTGATACGGGCAACGAACTGCTGTTTACCGAGTATGAGCATACCGGAGAAAAGAATATACGGTATGTACATCGTGACGGGATATATTATTTCACACCCAAGAGCAATACACGCATCGCAACGCTCAGCTACAAGCTGGATATAGGTGAAAAGCAGGCGTTGTATTTCGATTGCTTTGATCTTGTTGCAAGAAATATCAACGAGCATATCAACGGTTCGTTTGCAATATATGTAAACGGCATCAAGCAGGATCTGTCGTTTCCGAATAAAGACAGCAACGGACTTTTATATCTCGGTACTTTCGAAAATGAGAAGGTAAGTATAGATATTGACGTAAACGAAAGCACTTATTGCTCAAGCTATGGTATTTACGGACTGTCGCTCGGCAAGCTGGAAAAAGCTATCAATAAAACAAAAACCGCCGATCTTAAGGTTGACGGTGGAAATATAAGCGGAACGGCAGACAACGCAAAGAGCGGTCAGTGGCTGTTTTTGTCGGTGCCGTATGACGATGGATTTTCTGCAACGATAAACGGAAAGCCTGCTGAGATATACCGTTCTATGTCGGGGTTTATGGCGGTAAAGCTGGAGGAAGGCAAAAATGATATAACCTTCAGCTTCTGCCCTAAAGGGCTTAAACCGGGTATTGTGCTGAGCGTTGCAGGCTTTGCGGCACTGGCGCTGTACATTATATTCCGCAAAAAGATAACGGCAATTGCCGATAAGGCGGAAGGCCTGTGCAGGGTCGGCATTTACGCATTGCTTGTTGCGGTGCTGGCGGCGGTGTATGTATTACCGCTAATCATATCAATAATAGGGAACGTTTGTTCTCTGGCGGGCTGATTTTCAGAAAGGAAGTAACGAAAATGGATATTGGTGTATCAACGGCTTGTCTGTACCCTCTTGAAACAGAAAAGGCTCTTTATGAGCTTGCCGAGCGGGGTGTAAAAAATGTTGAGATATTCGTAAATTCGATAGACGAGCTTGAAGGGCAGGTGCTTGTTGAACTAAGAAGAATCATCGGTGAATACGGGATGAACGTAATATCCATGCATCCGTTTTCTTCGCCTATGGAAACGCTGTTTCTTTTCGGCGATTATCCACGCAGAACCGAATATCTGATAGATATATACAAGAGGTATTTTGAGGTTATGGCGGAGATCGGTGCGGATGTGTTTGTTCTGCACGGAGCTATCCTAAGTTCAAAGGTACCTGATGAAAGGTACATGGAACGCTATCTGCGTCTGTTCCGCCTCGCAAAAGAATTCGGTGTTACGGTGGCACAGGAAAACATCTGCTACTGCAAGAGCAGCAGCGTAAGATTTATCGAGAATATGATCGGACAACTCGGCGACGAGGTCAGATTTGTTGTAGATCTCAAACAGGCGAGAAGGAGCAATGTAGATCCGTTCAGGCTTCTGGATATAATAGGTGACAAGGTCGTACATCTTCATGTAAGCGACGGAAACGCAGGCTGCGATTGCCTGCCGATAGGAAAGGGCAGCTTTAACTTCAACCGTCTTTTCAGCGAACTTGAAAAAATAAATTACGATAAATCAATGATAGTCGAGCTTTACCGTGAGAACTACAGCAGCTATGACGAACTTGCTGTATGTGTGAATAATATGAAAAAGATATACGATAAGTATAAGATGGGTCTTTGATTACAGAAAATGCTTGAAAAAGCTGCGAAAGTATGTTAAAATACATAAATACAGGAATATGGAAAAGGAAACCGTGAGGATCAGAGCGAAAGCGAGGAAAACAGATGAAATGCCCGGAATGCGGATATGAGGACAGCAAGGTAATAGACAGTCGCCCTGCGGAAAATAAAATTCGCAGAAGACGTGAATGTCTGTCGTGCAAGTGCCGTTTTACGACCTATGAAATGGTGGAAACAATACCGCTTATGGTTGTGAAAAAGGATAATACCATTGAACCTTTTGATCGTGACAAGCTGATAAACAGGCTTGCGAGAGCTACGGTGAAACGTCCGGTACAGATCGAAGACCTTGAAAAAATGGTTGAGGATATTGTACAGGAGTTGAAGAACCAGTTCAGACGGGAGGTATCGTCGGACGAGATCGGCGAGCTGGTACTGCGCAGGCTGAAGGATATAGATAAGGTGGCGTATATCAGATTTGCTTCGGTATATCGTGACTTTAATGATATTGACAGTTTTGTCAGAATAATTTCCGAACTGAACGAGGAAAAATAGGATTTTTATCGGTGCCGTCCTTAAAGGGCGGCATTGTTTTTAGCTTTACGCAAAGAATGCACGAGTTTTCAACATACAGGAATGCGGCTGTTGATAACTAAATATTGATAGCGGAAAACTGTATATTGTGGTTGTTTACATTTTGCACAATCGGAGAATATAACGGTTTAAAACCATTTGTGCAAAATTAAAATGAAAAAGCTGTTGACAAAGCTCGAAAAGCGTGATATAATAGACAAGCACTCAAACGAGAGGGCA
>ERZ507072.1113-NODE-1113-length-14517-cov-4.246162_pt1 | contig 14517 bp, 9 predicted proteins | sample MGYA00512864_ERZ507072 | MGnify/ENA metagenome assembly ERZ507072 | reverse complement strand
GCACACCGAGCAGAGCACCCATCATCAGAGCGCCACGATCAGTGAAGGTAGCCAGAGAGACCATGCCGTACAGACCCAAGGTCACCGGCTTCAAGGTGTCGGAAGAGACCATCATCAACGGCAGCAGGAAGTTGTTCCAAGTGGCCACGAACAGGAACAGGAAGATCGTGACCATTGCCGGAGCCAGAATCCTCAACACAATGGTGAAGAAGATGCGAGCTTCGCTTGCACCATCGATACGCGCCGCCTCAAGCAGCTCGTTCGGCACTGAGGTCTGCGCGTATACGCGGCCCAGGAAGAAGCCGAACGGAGAGACGCAGCACGGGATGATGATGGAGAGCATCGTGTTGGTCAGGTGCATGGCATGGAAGATGGAGTACTGCGGAATGGTCAGCAGAGCGGCCGGCATCAGCATGCAGCCCATAATCACGCCAATGGCAAGGTTCTTACCCTTGAAGTTGAACTTTGCGGTAGCGTATCCCGCCATCACAGCCACGAGCGTACCCACCAGAGCGGAAACACCCGAGTAGATCAGGGAGTTCAGCACCCAGCGCCAGAACTGGCCACGGGTCCAACCAATCAGCGTGCCATAGTTCTTGGCGATGGCGGCAGGCAAATCGCTCAGACCCACGGCGAACCACAGACCGTTGCTGCCGGTCATCTGGCTCGGCGTCTTGGTCGAGGCGATGATGGCCCAGTAAATCGGGAACAGAAAGTAGATCAGCGCGAAGACCAGAACAACGATGGTGATGGTCTTGACCAGCGCGGAAGGCTGCATGGAACGAGGCAGGTCGTTGGCATGCTTGTCGCGAATCCTGTCAGCCTTCTTACGAGCGCGTGCGACCGCGCGGGATTCCTTATCAGTAGCTTCTACGGTGCTCATTCTGCGTTCACCTTCCTTTCAACGAGCGTGTAGACCACGGCGAGTACGCCAGCGATCAGTGCCATAACGATGGCCACAGCGGATGCAGGTCCGTCACCACCCGGGGTCAGCGTGCCCTGCGAGGTATTGAGGGCCATCATCATTGGCGTGTACGACTTGGAAATGCTCGGATCGGAAATCGACATCACCTGCGGCTCGTTGAACAGCTGGATGGTGCCGACGATGGAGAGCAGCATGGCAAGCAGGGCGGCTGCACGCACGTTCGGCAGCTTGATCTTCATGGCGATCTGGAAGCCACTGGCGCCATCGATGCGTGCGGCCTCGTACAGATCGTGCGGAATGGCCTGCAGTGCGGCGAGGAAGATCAGCATGTTGTAGCCGGTGAAGGTCCAGGTCGTGATGTTGGCCATAGAGCCGAGGACCACATTGTCGCCGAAGAAGTTCACCTTGATGCCGATGGCGGCAAGTCCCTTAACGATAGGGGAAATCTGGCCGTTGTAGAGGTACACCCAGATGATGGATGCGACCACGCCCGGAATGGCGTACGGCAGGAAGTAGCTCAGACGGAATGCGGTGATGTGCTTGACGATATAGGAATCGATGAGCATTGCCAGAGCAAGTGCCGCGATGATCATGACCGGCACCTGAATCACGGTGTAGAGCACTACCCTGCCCACGCCAGCCCAGAAGTTGCCGGAAGTAATAACGTATTGGAAGTTCTGAAGTCCGACGAACTTATCGACCAGTTCCCCGCCGCCGTATGCGCCACCGCCCGTGGTGACCTGGCGGAAGAAGCTGGAATAAATAGCCCAAATGATGGGAAGAATAAATACCAGAGCGAACAGGATGCCAAACGGTGCCATGAAGGCCCAGCCGGTACGATTCTCACGCTTCACAGCATCAGAAGCCTTTGGCTTATCGGCACGCCTGGCGACCCCCGTCTTCGCCGTTTTTGTTGTTGCAGTCATAGGGAAACCTGTCTTTCAAAAGAACAGTGAGAAATAGAAAGTACGTAATGCAGTTCGAATCGATGCAGTCAGATCAAACACAATTAATGACGAACCGAACTCGAGTAAAAGGAAAGGCCGGAGTGTTGAGCTCCGGCCTTTCGATGTGTGGTTGAGGATATCAGCGGCTGGAAGGAACCCTAACCGTTAATGTCACTCGGAAACAGACAGGCCGAAGTTCTTCAGCGTATCCACAGAGGTGGTCTGTGCGTCGGAGAAGATGTCTGCAACCTTGCCGGAGCCATCGGTGGCCTTGGCGGCGGTTTCGTTCATCTTGGCGGCGACTGCGGAGAAGCCAGGCATGTAGGTGAAGTCACCCATGTTGTTGTTAGCGGTCTTGAATTCCTTCATGATGTCCTGACCACCGAAGAAGGTGGACCACTCGGAAGGAGTCTCAGCGTCTTCAGTGGTAGCAGCCGGCACGAGGCCCTGGGAAACCAGATCAGGAACCTGGGTGTTGAACCAATCCAGGAACTCCATTGCTTCCTTCGGGTGCTTGGAGTTCTTCAGCACGGCCACGGCGGAACCACCGTCAGGGCCGGTCTTGCCAGCGTTGCCGAACCAGTCACCGAGCTGAGCGACCTGCCATTCGCCGGAGCCGGTGCCACCGGAGGAGGTCATGAACAGCGGGGCTTCCCAAGCGGCGGCCACAGTACCGATCAACGAGCCATCCTTGATGGATGCATCGAAGGACGGATCCCAACGCGGGTTGGTGGTGGCTGCCTTGGCGTCGAGCAGCTGCTGGTAGAAGTCAGCGGTTGCCTTGGAGCCATCGGTCTCGGTGTTGACGACCCAGGAGTCGCCCTTCACCTTGTACCAACCACCGGAGGCGCCAGCCAGACCGGAGATCATGTTGCCGGCCTCATCAGGCTGGTAGGACATGATGTACTTGCCAGCGGCGGCAGCGGTCTTGGCAGCGGCGATAAACTCATCGGCGGTCTGCGGAATCTCGGTGATGCCGAGCTTCTCGAACTCAGCCTTGTTGTAGAAGTAAACCAGCGGGCCGGTGTCCTGCGGCAGGCCGTAAGCCTTGCCGCCAACCTGAACCAGGCTGTACGGGCCGGATGCGAAGTCGTTCTTGTACTGCTCGGCATACTGGGTCACATCCTGCAGCAGACCCTTGGTGAAGACCTCAGGCAGCTCGGCGTAACCGACCTGAGCCAGATCCGGAGCCTCGCCGGACTTGACGTCGGTCTCAAGCTTCTTGATCATGTCAGAGGCCTTACCATCGAACTTGGTGGCCTTGACCTGAATATCCGGATGCTGCTTATTCCACTTGGCAACGATGTCGTTGACCAGAGTCATGCCCTCGGAATCCGGCAGACGGTGCATGTAGGTGATGTTGACCACGCCACCATCATCGGTGGTCTTCGTGTCGCCGGCAGTGTCGCTGCCGCAACCGGCCAAGCCCATTCCCATTGCTGCTACCGCGGCAAAAGCAGCCACGATGCGCTTATTGCGAGATACCATATCTCTACTCCTTCGTAGTGAAATCATCATCTCAGTGTGATGACTGATTACTAATGTATGCCCTCATTCTTTTATTGTCAACTTAGCTAACAATTACCGCGCGTCCCGTTGAGGCGAGTAGCATTAAACCGGTTCGATGCTCGATTGTGCGAGTTTGTTCATTTCATTAACTCCCCTTACAAAGCAACGTACTTTTGGTCCACCGGTAGGCCTAATGAGATATTGGATAGCGGCAACAATCCAAGACGTTAGCTTGCAATCGTCCACCGCAAATTGCAAGCACTTGCCAACATTATCGGTTTTCAGGTCGCCGGCGCGATACCCGACCAGGGGGCACCGCACCTTAATGAGACGCTACACGAGCAGTCTCAGCAACTGGTAGAGCTGCCACAGGCTACGCACGTTGAAGTGCGTGCCGTCAACCGTGGCGTTCGCCTCGCCATCGCCCATATGGACGATCACGGTGCGCCCGTTCACGGTCAGACTACCGTGCATCGTGATATGATTCATCTTGCAACCTTGTTGATTAAAGGCGCAAGCCGGTAATCAACGCAAAGGCCCGATGCTGCAAACGTCGGGCCTTTTCTTATCGGCTCACGCCGATCGGCCCGTCATATCAACGGGGACACCGCATGTTACGGCATCACAAACCAATATATCAGCACCCCGGTGGCAATCAAGAAGACAGGTTCCAGAAAAAGAAAAAAAGGCCTGGGCATGTTGCCCAGGCCTCGGTTCGCGGACAGGGCGAGATTCGAACTCGCGGAGGGTTGCCCCTCAACGGTTTTCAAGACCGTCTCTTTAGGCCGCTCAGACACCTGTCCTGATGCGCGTTCACACGCGCAAGTATTCATTATACAGAAGGGAGGGATGTTGATATTCGGCAGTGCGGTCGGTCTTGGATTCGCCTGCTGGCTATCAGCGATCTCTCCCTCAGTAATCTCTCCCTCAGTCAGCTACGCTGACAGCTCCCTCATCAGAGGGAGCTAAAGCACGATGAGACTCAGGCCTCCCACTTCGTGGGCTCGATAACTTCCTTGCCGCCCATGTAGGCGCGCATGGCCTTCGGGATCTCGATGGAGCCGTCCTTCTGCTGGTGGTTCTCCATGATAGCGACCAGCCAACGGGTGGTGGCCAGCGTGCCGTTCAGGGTGGAGACCGGGCGGGTGCCGCCGTCTTCCATACGCTCGCGGATGTTCAGGCGGCGAGCCTGGTACTCGGTGCAGTTCGAGGTGGAGGTGAGCTCGCGGTAACGGCCCTGGGTCGGCACCCAAGCCTCGCAGTCGAACTTACGGGCGGCGGAGGAACCGAGGTCGCCGGCGGCGGTATCGATGATGCGGTAGGGCACCTCGACCTTGGCGAGCATCTCCTGTTCCATGGCCAGCAGGTGCTCGTGCTCCTTGTAGGAGTCCTCCTGCTTGGCGTAAACGAACATCTCCACCTTGTCGAACTGGTGGACGCGGATGATGCCGGAAGTATCCTTGCCTGCGGCACCGGCCTCGCGGCGGTAGCAGGAGGACCAACCGCAGTAGCGCAGCGGGCCGTTGCCGAGGTCGAGGATCTCGTTCTCGTGCATGCCGGCGAGCGCCACTTCGGAAGTGCCGACCAGGTACTGGTCATCGGGCTCGCGCAGACGGTAGATCTCGTCGGCGTGGGAGTTCAGGAAGCCGGTGCCGCGCATGACCTCGGGGCGCACGAGCGTCGGGGTGATGGCCAGCGTGAAGCCGTGCTCTTCGGCCTGGTCCACGGCCATGGTGAGCATGGCAATCTGCATGCGGGCCACCTGGCCACGCAGGAAATAGAAGCGGGAGCCGCCGACCTTGACGCCGCGGCGCATATCGATGCCGGCCACGCCGGTGCCGAGGGTCAGGTGGTCCTTGGGCTCGAAGCCTTCGGCCGCGAAGTCGCGAATCTGGCCAACCTTCTTGACGACCACGTAGTCATCCTCGCCGCCTTCGGGAGCTTCGGGCTCCACGATGTTGGAGAGCTTCCACATGGCGGTGGTGTATTCCTCGGCTGCGGAATCGGCCTTGGACTTGTATTCGGAGACCTTCTGGGACAGTTCCTTGGTCTCGGCGATGAGCTTGGCCTTCTCGTCCGCCGGGGCGGAGGCGACCTTCTTGCCGATTTCCTTCTGCTGGGCGCGAGCCTCTTCGAAGGCCTTCAGCGCCTCACGACGTGCGGTGTCGGAGGAGAGCACTTCGTCGACGAGCTCCACGGACTCGCCGCGCTTGCGCTGGGATTCCTTGACGATATCGGTGTGTTCACGGATGAATTGAATATCAAGCATGGGCACCAGACTAGCCGCGTAAGCAGACACCGACAATGGCCGAATGCGCGCAAGTCACGCGGAAATCACAGGGAAGCCCGGGAAAGTCCGCGGACGGGTCTACCCGGCCAATTTCGTCAGATGAGACGCGATTGAACCATAATCACGCCCCACGGGGCTGTTGCGTGCAGGAAATGTTCACGTACGGCGCATCATGGCCGCAAACGACCTCCCCACCGATAACAATAAGAGCCATGCCTCAGCCTGCCCTCACCGTGTTTCTGATCATCGCCGCAATCGCCATTGTGGCGGTGCTCATCGCCGTCATCGTCATCGCCCTGCGCGCGCAGCGCCGCCGCAAGCTGGCTCAGACGCTGGAGAAGCGCCGGGACGACGAGGTGCAGTACGCCTTCATCGTGAATCCGTCCAAACCGCAGGCCGAAGCCCGCCGGCTGCATATCCAGAGGTTCTGCGAGGCCAAGGGGCTCAATCGCATCCGTTTCTACGACACTCAGCTTGATAAGGACGGCAGGGTTTGCGCGCTGGAGGCACTGGAGGACGGCGCCGACGTGGTGATTGCGGTCGGCGGCGACGGCACAGTGCGCACGGTGGCGAGCGCCGTCTCCGGCACCGGCCATGCACTGGGCATTATCCCCATCGGCACCGGCAACCTGTTTGCCCGCAATATGGGCGTTCCCGTGGACGATATCGACGCCGCGCTGACCGTGGCCACCTCCCACGGCTCCCGCCTGGTGGACATGGGCCGTCTCACCCTGCTCGACCACCCGGAGGACGACCACGGCCACGCCTTCCTCATCATCGCCGGCATCGGCTTCGATGCGGCCATGATCGACGACACCAACCCCGAGCTCAAGGCGAACATCAGCTGGCTCGCCTACTTCGTGGGCGGCGTGAAGAACCTGTTCGCGCCGAAGTTCCGCGGCACGCTGACAGTCACCAGCGCCGACGGCTCGACCCACACCATCAAGAATCTCGATTTCCGCACGGTGATGGCCGGCAACTGCGGCCAGATTCCCATGTTCTCGCTGATGCCGGCGGCATCCTATGACGATGGTCTGCTGGACTTCGAAATCATCGACACCACCGGCGGCATCCTTGGCTGGGCCAATCTATTCGGCGACGTGGTGCATCAGACGATTATCGGCAAGCCCGAACAGAACCCGCTGTCCACGAACTCGACCATCGAACAGGTTCAGGGCGTCAGTGCCGAAATCACATTGGAAAAGCCGGCCAAAGCGCAGGTGGACGGCGACATGCTACCGGAAACCAAACATATTCGTTTCTCAGTGGATCACCGCGCGCTGATCGTGCGCGTACCCGACGCCTCCGCGCTGGAAAAGACCGCGCAGGCCGCTGCCTCAAACGCCACCTCGGATTTCGCCGAAATGACCGGCACGCTCGAGCCGATTCGCTGATCCGCTACGATGCGTGGCCAGTGACTCGGGCGACGTGCATTGCCAGATAGGCGGTTTCGTCGTCGCTGATATCCGTGTCGAGGCGCAGTTCGAGCAGGGAGGCGATGGTTCGCGCGCAGCGCAGCGCGGCGGGATAGGACTCACGAATCACCTTCATCACCGGTGCCGGCTCATCCGTCAGTTGCTGGTGCTGGTGGATGCGTACGAACAGGTAACGCAGATGGGTGATGAACCTGCCCACATTCACGGAACTGCGGTCCAACGTGATGCCGTAGCTGTGGTCGATAATGTCAAGCAGTTGCTGGATCACGCCCGTCATCGTATACGTATAGGACAGGTCGCCGGTGGCGAAGCCGGCGTTGACCAGATGCATGGCAAGCGCGGTGGCCTCGCCGTCCGGCAGCGTGACGTCGAGCCGCGCATTGAGCGATGCGAGCATCGCACGCCCCTGCGCGCATTCCTGCGGGTACAGGTTGCTCACCTCGCCGAGCAGCGGGTAGGTAATGTCGATGCCGCGCCGCACCCGCTCCACCGCATTCGCCACGTGATCCGACAGGGCCATGACCAGCGTGGTGCTGCCGGTCTCACGCTCCCCCAGTCCGGCTTCCTGCATGGATTCGACGACCACGCGGATGATTTCGGGCGGAATGTCCGCCAGCATCTGCGCCAGATGGTCCGGGTCACGCCCGTCCGACGGCACGAAGGTGCGCACGACTTTCGACTCGTCGACCGTCTGCCCCGGCTTGGCCTGGAACCCCAGTCCACGGCCGGTGAGAATCACCTCACCGCCGTCGCCGCCTTTGGCGAGCACGACGTTGTTGTTGAACACTCGCAGTATTTCCATGGCATCCTTTCGCAACGTCATTGTTCCACATCGATGATCGGGCTGCCGGCTGATACGGTTTTGCAGTCACCGCCGTTGTTGTCGCCGCTACCGTCGCCGATCAACGGCGTGACCGCGGTCAGTTCAGCGGCGTTGACCACCGTCACCACCACCACAACGCTGTGCCCGGCCGCCGCAACTTTGCCGAAATCCACGGTGGCCAGTGGCTCTCCCGCCGCGATCCGATCGCCTTTAGCCACGACCACGGCGAATCCTTCGCCATCCATATCGACGGTGTCAATGCCGATATGAACCAGCACCTCGATGCCGCCATCGGTTTTAATGCCGAAGGCATGGCCGGTTCGGGCCACGGTTTTCAGCGTGCCACTGACCGGTGCTAGCACGGCCGTCTCACCGGTCGTCTCCGGCATGACGCCTACACCCTCCCCCAGCGCGCGGGAGGCGAACACCGGATCGCCAGTCGCTTCCAGATTCACCAGCCGGCCGGCGACCGGCGACAAGATGGCGTTGGAGTCAAGAGCCCGATCGGAGGCGGGCCGCGATGGAGAATCTTCCGCAGACTCCGCATCCGACGATGTCGTGCCAATCCCTCTCACCGCATCCTGCGAGCGTGCGTTCTCGCCCGCCGAGACCATCTGTGCCTCCGTGGCGCGCGACGGCGTGCGGTACCCGAACAACACCGTCAACACCATCGCCATTACAAACGCAACGGCGATGGACAGCGCGTACACCCACATCCGATCGAACACCGGAATCGTCAGCAACGAGGAGAAGGCGAATGCCGTAGTCGTAACGCCCCGGACCATCTGGCCGGATGGCAGCACGGACGGGAACAGCCAGCCGAACACCGCGCTGGTCACTCCGCCGGCCGCGCAGCCGGCGAGCAGCCAGCGGTAGACGCGGCGGTGATGCAGATGGATGCCGTACAGGCTCAGTTCCGAAACGCCACCCAGCAATCCCGCGAGCAACGCCCCCACCGCGGTCTGCCGCATGGCCGAATCCTTGCCGCGTACGGCCAGCACGAGTACGCCGGCGGTGGCACCGAAGCAGGCGAAGTTCCATACACCCATCGGACCTTGGACGAAGTCGTAGCCGAGCGTCTGAATGTTCATCAGTATCAGGGCGTTCAACGGCCAGTGCAGACCGAGCGGCACGAGAAACGGGTAGAGCATCGGGATGATGAGCGCGAACAGGAATGGCACGTGCGCGTTAAGCCATGCTGTGGCCGCTCCCAGCCCACCGCCGAGCCATATTCCCAGAGGCCCGATGACCAGTATGGTGAGCGCAAAAACGACGACCAGTGAGAGGAATGGCACGAACACCAGCTGTACGCTGTCGGGAATGACGCGCTTCAACCCGTGGTAGACCACGGCGAGCACGGCAGCCATGAGCAACGGCACGAAGACGTTGCCGCCGTAGTCGTTGAGTTGAATCGGTATGCCGAACGCCGACACGGTGCAGGTTTCGGTGCCGAATACGGCGTTGGCCGAGCATTGAATCGCCCCGGAGAGGGCGCTGGATACGGACGTCCCGGACATTCCGGACATCACGCCAGTAAACTGCGGGGTCATCAGCGCGGCCATAATCGCGCCGCCGAGCCAGGGGTCGACGTCCAGTTTCTTGGCCGCATTGTAGGCGATCATAATCGGCAGAACGGTGAACACACCCTCCCAAATCGCCCTGAGTAGTATCCAGCCGGCGGAGGTCTCGCCGTCAGGCACGATGCCGAGTGCAACGATCACGTTGACGATGGCGATGACCAGCGAGGCACCGAGCAGTACACCCAGAATCGGGCGGAACGAGTCAGACAGGTAGTCGAAAAACGCGGCAGCCCAAGCGCGGGCGGCACTGCCCCACTCGCGGACGGTACGAGGCGTGAAGTGACGGGATGTATTGGATGGGCCGTGACTCTGCTCGGTGTCGGTATCGCGCAATGGTGCGACGTCGTCGGAAAGGTTCGGCGCGGACTGCGTAGGCTGCGTAGGCTGAGTGGATTGCGTTGACTGAGTGGATTGCGTTGACTGAGTGGATTGCGTTGACTGAGTGGATTGCGCGGACTGCGTTGGCCGCGACGCCGCCGATGGTAATTGCGTTGCCGGAGTCAATCGCGCTGCCTGCATCCGAACGATCTGCTCGTACACCGAGGCGACCGCTCCGCCGATGATGACCTGATAACGATTGCCGGTTCGCGGGAATGCGCCGAGGACTCCGGGGATGGATTCGAGACCGTGCTGGCTGACCTGGCCGGCGTCGTCCAGTTCGAAGTGCAGTCGCGTGGCGCAATGGGTCAGGTTGGTGATGTTCGCGGAGCCGCCGACGGCATCAACGATGCACGCCGCAATCACTGCAGGCGTTGCGTTCGATGCGTTCGCCACGGTTCCTCCTTGCTGCCGTATGCCACTGTGTTCCATTATCGGCGCTGGGTGCCCCAAAAGCACGGCAATGCCGGCAAAGCATCGCGAAACGGCAACTATGCGCTACGGTGCTCCGCGATAGCGTTCCGCTATGGTGTTCCGCCGCACCCGTTCTCCGTATTTGCCGCAGCGCCCATTCCGACTTCATTCCACCATGCAGAATCCTGCAATCGTTGTCAAAAATCATCGTTTTTTGCCGCCTATTCGGAGTGTCGCGACCGAGAAAGTCGTATCCTATCTTTCACACACGTTGCGTAGCAGGGTTGTTACTCAAAATGAGGCAAGACCTGGAGTGACGTGGAATTTGCGTATCGTAATATGCGAATTCCACGTTGTTCCAGGTCTTTTTTGTTTTCGGGCGACTTCAGGCAATCGAAGCCTGACCTTGCATGCGGCAGAGGGGCCACGCGGCAGGCGCGGCCCGTCAACGGCGAAAGGACAAGGCAATGACGACGACGGCATCACCCGTATCGAAGCAGACGGCATCCGCGGCACAGGAGACCGGCGCAACCGGTGCAGCGGCCACCGCAATCGAAACCATCGAAACCGGCGTGGCCGGGGTGGCGGACGCGGCCACAAACGCGGCAGCAAACGCAATCGAGGACCTCGAAGCCGCCGAATCACGCGGCTTCTCCACGCGCTTCCCGCTCAACAGCGCATTCATCTTCACCTTCGGCGCGCTCGGCGGCATGCTGTTCGGTTTCGACACCGGCATTATCTCCGGCGCCTCCCCGCTTATCGAATCAGACTTCGGCCTGAGCGTCTCCCAGACCGGCTTCATCACCTCCTCGGTGCTGATCGGCTCGTGCGCAGGCGCGTTGTCGATCGGCGCGCTGTCTGACCGGTTCGGCCGCAAGAAGCTGCTCATCGTCTCCGCGCTGCTGTTCCTGCTCGGCTCAGGCCTGTGCGCCTCCTCCACCGGATTCGCGATGATGGTGTGCGCCCGCATCATCCTGGGCCTCGCGGTCGGCGCGGCTTCTGCCCTGACCCCGGCGTACTTGGCCGAACTGGCGCCGAAGGAGCGTCGCGGCTCGCTGTCCACGCTCTTCCAGCTCATGGTCACCTTCGGCATTCTGCTGGCCTACGCCTCCAACCTCGGATTCCTGAACCACAACCTCTTCGGCATCCGCGACTGGCGCTGGATGCTCGGTTCGGCGCTGGTGCCGGCCGCCTTGTTGCTGCTCGGCGGCCTGTTGCTGCCCGAATCCCCGCGTTATCTGGTGAACAAGGGCGACACCCGCAACGCCTTCAAAGTGCTTACGCTGATTCGCAAGGACGTGGATCAGACCCAGGTGCAGATTGAGCTGGACGAAATCAAGGCCGTGGCCGCACAGGACACCAAGGGTGGTGTGCGCGAACTGTTCCGTATCGCTCGTCCGGCGCTGGTGGCCGCCATCGGTATCATGCTGTTCCAGCAGCTCGTGGGCATCAACTCGGTGATCTACTTCCTGCCGCAGGTGTTCATCAAGGGCTTCGGCTTCCCTGAAGGCGACGCGATCTGGGTGTCGGTGGGCATCGGCGTGGTGAACTTCGTGAGCACCATCGTGGCCACGCTTATCATGGATCGTTTCCCGCGCAAAGGCATGCTGATCTTCGGTTCCATCGTGATGACCGTTTCGCTCGCGGTGCTCGCCGTGATGAACTTCGTGGGCGACGTGGCCGTGCTGGCAGTGCCGACGATGATTCTCATCGCTTTCTATATCCTCGGCTTTGCGGTCTCGTGGGGCCCGATCGCCTGGGTGCTTATCGGCGAGATCTTCCCGCTGAGCGTGCGCGGCATCGGCTCATCCTTCGGCTCGGCGGCGAACTGGCTGGGCAACTTCATCGTCTCCCAGTTCTTCCTCGTGCTGCTCGATGCGTTCGGCAACAATGTGGGCGGCCCGTTCGCGATTTTCGGCGTGTTCTCGGCCCTGTCCATCCCGTTCGTGCTGCGCTTGGTGCCCGAGACCAAGGGCAAGTCGCTGGAGGAAATCGAGAAGGAAATGACCAAGCGCTAGACAACCGGCACACGATTCGCACAAAAGTTGACAACTCTTAACATAAGAGTACCCAAAGTGGCGAAAAACGTGGCAGAATAGGGAACATGGTAGCAAACAATGCGGGTCAGCCCGCCACCCCAGCAGATCTGATTAATGTCGATGAGGTTATCGGCAAGTACTATGACCTCGTCCCCGATCCCGAAGTCCCCGAGCAGCGTGTCATCTTCGGCACCTCCGGTCACCGCGGATCGTCCCTGAAGACCTCGTTCAACGAGGCCCACATCATCGCCATCTCCCAGGCCATCGCCGAATACCGCAAGAAGGCCGGCGTCACCGGCCCGCTGTACCTCGGCTCCGACACCCACGCGCTGTCCGGCCCGGCCAAGAAGACCGCCATCGAGGTGCTCGTCGCCAACGGCGTGCACGTACGCGTCGATTCCCGTGACGACTTCGTGCCCACCCCGGTGGTCTCCCAGGCCATCCTGACCCACAACCGTGCGGCCGACGGCACCCAGCGCTTCGAGGGCGAGGGCCTCGCCGACGGCATCGTCGTCACGCCGTCCCACAACCCGCCCACCGACGGTGGCTTCAAGTACGACCCCGTCACCGGCGGCCCGGCTCCGGCCGAGACCACCAATGCCATCGCCGCTCGCGCCAACGAGCTGCTCGGCGACTTCAAGTCCATCAAGCGTGTGCCCTACGAGGAGGCCATCAAGTCCGAGTACGTCGAGGGCTTCGACTTCCGCGAGCACTACGTGGACGACCTGGAGAACGTCATCGACTTCGACGTGATCCGCAACTCCGGCGTGCGCCTGGGCATCGATCCGCTCGGCGGCGCTTCCGTGAACTACTGGCCGCTCATCAACGAGAAGTACGGCCTGAACATCGGCGTGGTGCGTCCTGAGGTCGACCCGACCTGGCGCTTCATGACCATCGACCACGACGGCAAGATCCGCATGGACCCGTCTTCCCCGTACGCCATGAAGGGCCTGGTCGACGAGCTCAACGCCGGCGCTTGGGACAAGTACGATCTGGTCGGCGGCACCGACCCGGACGCCGACCGTCACGGCATCGTCTGCCCGAACTGGGGCGTGATGAACCCGAACCACTACATCGCCGTGTGCGTGGAGTACCTGTTCGGCGGCAACCGTCCGGGCTGGCCTGAGGGCGCAGCCGTGGGCAAGACGCTGGTCTCCTCTTCCCTGATCGACCGCGTGGCCGCATCGATCAACGCGAAGGTCATCGAAGTGCCGGTGGGCTTCAAGTGGTTCGTGGACCCGCTGTTCAGCGGCGAAGTCGCCTTCGGCGGCGAGGAGAGCTCCGGCATGAGCTTCCTGCGCAAGGACGGCCGCGTGTGGACCACCGATAAGGATGGTCTGATCCCCGACCTGCTGGCCGCCGAGATCACCGCCAAGACCGGCAAGAACCCGGCCCAGCTTCACCAGGAGCAGGTCGAGCGCTTCGGCGAGTCTTGGTACAAGCGCGTCGACACCCCGACCACGCTGGAGCAGAAGGCCAAGTTCGCGGCACTGTCCGGCGACGACGTGACCGCCTCCACCCTGGCTGGCGAAGACATCACCGCCAAGCTGACCGAGGCACCGGGCAACCACGCCAAGATCGGCGGTCTGAAGGTCACCACCAAGGACAACTGGTTCGCCGCCCGCCCCTCCGGCACCGAGAACATCTACAAGGTGTACGCCGAGTCCTTCGTCTCCCCCGAGGCTCTGGACAAGGTGCTCGACGAGGCCACCGTCGTGGTAGACAAGGCCCTGAGCGAGTGAAATCGCTGCGTTAGTCGCGTTCACAGCAACCAATAAGGCTCTGCATTGGATTCATGCAATCCACTGCAGAGCTTTTTTTAGCGCATATGCAGTTCGCGACCACTGAAACACGCAGGTCAACGGTTCTCCTCATGCACCGTGACCGCATTTTCTCAACATCACTGCAGGGCAGGACGGCCATATGGCCGCGAAACGTTCGCCTGCCTACATTATGACCGAGTTTCCCATCATCATTGTGGGGTCACAGCGGCCAGATGACCACCGAAGCGTTCGGTCGGCTTGCATCATGGTCGAGTTTTAACATCGTTGTGGGACGCCACGACGAATTTGCCCATTCCAGAGTTGCCATCCCACAAAAGCGTGGGACAACAGCTAAGTCAATCGTTTTACATTTTCCCCATCCCACACGCTCAAACTGGAAACACCGGAAAGAC
>ERZ507072.1092-NODE-1092-length-14701-cov-13.827530_pt1 | contig 14701 bp, 10 predicted proteins | sample MGYA00512864_ERZ507072 | MGnify/ENA metagenome assembly ERZ507072 | reverse complement strand
TTTAGCAAGGGCTGAAGACCGTCTTTACTCAATCAGGGGCTTTCTTTAGAGAAAATTTAAGTAGGTATTAAACGAGCATGTCTTTTTGTCTTTTTTGAAACCTTCATTCAGTCATATAGCCCGCTATGCTCCTTCGCTTAGGTTTCAAAAGCGGCTAAAAATACATGCTCAATTTATATCATTACTAACTTTAAAAATTGGTCAAATTAATTTTTTACCATTACTTACTTAAGAAAACATTTTATTCTCTGAACTGAGGTATCTCAATAGGTATGCCACCGTTCTGGGCCGAGCGTTGAGTGAGCTCTGCTAAACATGACCATTCGGCAGCATCGTATACATCAATGTCAAGTGGAAGTCCTTGACGTAAACAATTAATAAGACGCATGTCCATGGCATAGTTCATTTCATTGGGCACTCCTATGTCATGTCCTTCTTGCCATAGTTTAGAGGCAGGCGATGTGGCATATTTTTGCATAGCTTGTAGTGCTTCGTTGCCTATTAGTGGTGTATTGCCTTTAATCTGTAGCGTAGGTAGTGGGTATTTTTGCACATAAGCTTTTGTACCACAAACAGTTTGTAGTCGATTATACGGGCGTGCTGTGCTAACATCTAATTGCAGCAATATGCTAACACCGTGTTGTGTTTGTATAAGGGTGTTGTTAATATGTCCCATCTCGTCATTATTGCAACCCTCTGTGTTAGTATGTATGGATGATGTAAGAGAGGTAAGACGTAGCATGCGGTCGGTGTTATGAAAGTCTAATAGTTGTGCAATGGGGCCAATAGCATGTGTAGGGTAGGGGTTACCTCCGTGTTGGGCACACGAGTGTATCATCCAATTGTGTCGTGTGTCTCCATGTTGCGGGGCAAATTCGTAGTCGTTTAAGTTGTGAATGTAGGCCCCTTCGCAATGTGTAATTTGACCAAACACCCCCAATCGTTTCATTTCAAGCGATTGAAGTGCAAAGAAATCATAACAACAATTTTCAGCCATGAAAAGGTGACGATGTGTTTGTTCGGCTGTATGTACTAATTGCCAACATTCTTTTATAGTCGTTGCTGCAGGAACTTCCACAACCACGTGTTTGCCACGTTGCATAGCTTCAATAGCTATGGGAGTGTGAGATTTCCATTCCGTACAAATATAGACTACATCAACATCCTTTTTGTCACATACTTCAGCCCAAGCATTTTCACCTATTAACTTTTGTGCTTGAGGTCGTCCGCTTAATAGAAGTTGATGGTTGGCTTTGTCAAGTCGTTGCTCATCTATATCAACAATGTAGCGTATCTGTGCACCTTTAATAAAAGCATATCTTTCGAGTGTTTTCATGCCTCTTCCGCCTAACCCTATAAGGGCTATGCGTACTGTTGAAATAGGTGGACATATGAGATGCATGGCATTTGGCATGATAATTGGATGGTAATGAATAGAAAAAAGTGGACGCGCCTTTTCAGACACATCCACTTTACCACTTGGGTGTTACCTTGCCCTTTGATAAGAACTATCTATTTAAAAGAGCTGAGAGTAAGGAGAATTACTTACGGCTCTTACCGTAACGGCTCATGAACTTGTCAACGCGACCAGCGGTGTCAACAAGTTTAGACTTACCAGTGTAGAAGGGGTGAGAAGTGCTTGAAATTTCAAGCTTTACTACGGGATAAGTTTCGCCTTCAAATTCAACTGTATCAGTTGTTTTGCAAGTTGAACGTGAAAGGAACATGTCACCGTTACTCATATCCTTAAATACAACGGGACGATAATTCTCAGGGTGAATACCTTGTTTCATTGTGCTATAGCTTTTATGGTTTATCAAATTGTTTTGGTAACAACTTTGTGTAATGGTCTGATAATCGGCTGCAAAGTTACCACTTTTTGTGAAATGTACAAAGTTCAATGTGTGTTTTTGTACGTTGTAGTAGTGAAATAGTTTTAGGTTGGATGTAAAAAGTTAGTTGTGTAGGCGATGATAAGACATAGAGAAGGCTATTTTTCTTTGTTGCAAGGTAAAGAGTATAACGCTCGCCTTGCACTACTAGGCTGCGGCTCGGCTATGTAAAATGAAAGTTTTTTGAACTTTCATTTTGCATTGCGCTCGCCTTGCACTATCTTTGTCCACATGAAACGAATTATGCTATTGGGATTGCTCCTACCGACTTTTATTATTTATGGCTATGCACAACAAGCTGAAAAGTACTTTTCGATAATGCCACAAAGGGTGTTGCCTATACTTGATAAAACTGCTCGGCTGGATATGATTGATTTATATAATAATAATTTAACAGCGAAGGCAGAGAATATATATGGCGGACAAGCTGAAATGTTACGTAAAACAGATGACTTTATTAGCATAAAGTGTACTGAGTCGAGTAATTGGCAAATGAAGGTGTTGCCACAAGGACATGATACTTTAATTGTTTGCATCCATTCGGTGACGGCCATAAACACGTCCTCTAAAATAATGGTTTTCAAACGCGATTGGCATAATGTGAAGCGTGAAGTACCTTTTCCTACTTTTGGCCAATTTCTTCGTGCTAACATTGATTTACCGCAAGAGCACTATAAACAGTTGGTAGCAGAAATGCAACATCTACCCGTTGAAGCTTCGTGGAGTGAAAATGGACCCATTTTAACCTTTAGGTTGAGTATGAATTCTTTGCCACAACATGAAGCTAATGATGCTGAATTGTTGGTGCATCCTATTACGTACCGGTGGACAATGGGAAAGTGGACTCTGCAATCAAAGTGAACTCTTTGTGCTTACAATTAATCTTTCTTTTCAAACCAGTGATCAATTAACTGACGAGCCAAACTTACTTTTCCTGGTATAGCTGGCATATTTTCACGATTAAACCAACCACCTTTGTTCAGCTCAGAGTGTTGCAAATGTATTTCACCACCATCATATTCAGCGGTAAAGCCCACCATTAGTCCGCTAGGGTAGGGCCAAGGTTGTGAAGCAAAATAGCGAATGTTTTTTACATGAATATGAGTCTCCTCCCACACTTCGCGTTGCAAACATTCCTCAAGTGTTTCTCCTGTTTCTACAAAGCCTGCCACAAGTCCCATATAGTCTTTTTTAAACTTATTGCTTTGTACTAACAAAATTTCTTCACCATTGTTACGTGTTATGGCTACAATGATGGCGGTAGCTAAAGCTGGCCAAACCTCTTTACCACAATTAGTGCAACGTTTTGAAATGTCGGTATGCAATTTCATGGGGGCACCACATACACCACAGAATTTTGTGTTTTGATCCCAATAAAGAATTTCACGTGCTTTGCCTGCCATGTTGTAGAGAGCAGAGGGGAGTACATCGAAAGTAGCACGTAGTGGCATCATTGTAAAACCTTCAGCATTAATGGGGGTGTCTAACTTAGCGGTATAACAAGCATGGCTATCAATATTGGGTAAATGGTGTAGGTGCTGCCATGATTCAAGGTGTACAGGCACTTTATCGCAGCATGGCACTTGAAGGTCAGATGTTAGCATTAATTCATCTTGACAAAAGAGAAAATAATATGACATGATTGTTTAGATAATAAAACCCGTTGGCAGATTCTTGATTAACTTGTCAACTTGTTTACTAACCGCCAACGTGTATAATAAAAGAAACAAGTAATAAGCAAAATGCAACATACTGTTACGCTTTACCTATTACTTGTAATTATGAGTATTTACTTATTCAGCACTTATTTATCAGAGTCCTAAACTCTTTTGTACTGCTTCAATCTTTTCGTTAGCATCGACAACAGCACCTGGGTAGCATTTCGGACAATTCATCTGTCCTTTTACTTCAATGTAGAACTTGATTTTAGGCTCAGTACCTGAGGGGCGTACGCTCACTTTGGTGCCATCTTCGGTGTACCATTGCAACACATTACTCTTTTCAGGGAAGTCAACGGGGTCAAGGCTCTTTTCAGTTCCATCAGCATCAAACTCCTTAAGAGCTTCGTAGTCCTTGGTGCAAACTACACGTGAACCTGCAATCTCCGTGGGACGATTGTTGCGGAAGTTTTCCATCATGGCTTTAATTTCATCGGCACCAGTCTTACCAGGCTTAACCACATTGATTGTTTTGTTAACGGCCAATCCATATTCAAGATAGATTTCCATCAAAACATCATAAAGGGTCTTGCCTTGATCCTTAGCCCAAGCGCAGATTTCAGCCAAGAGTGAACAAGCTGATACAGCGTCCTTGTCGCGGCAGAAGTCTTCAGCCAAGAAACCATAACTTTCCTCGCCACCACCAATGTATTGCAGCTTACCTTCGTTCAAGCGAATTAAGCGCGCAATCCATTTAAAGCCAGTGTAGCAGTCGAACATCTTGATATGATTCTTGTCAGCAATAGCTTTGATGAGTTCAGTTGTAACAATCGTTTTTACAATGAAGTCGTTGGGCTGCATTTTTCCTTGAGCCTTACGATTCATGATGATGTAATAAAGGAATATCATGCAAGTTTGGTTACCATCAACCAACACCCATTCGCCTTTATCATTTTTACATGCCATACCTACACGGTCGGCATCGGGGTCAGATGCCATTACGATGTCAGCATCAATGCTTTTGGCCAAATTAAGAGCCATGGTAAGGGCTTCACCATTTTCAGGGTTAGGACTCTTTACAGTGGGGAAGTTGCCATCCTTTACCATTTGTTCGGGAACGCAATGCACATTTTCAAAACCCCAGAGTTTAAGTGAGTCAGGAATGAGCATCATGCCAGTTCCATGCAATGGTGTATAGACAATCTTTAAGTCCTTTTGGCGCTTGATGGCTTCGGGGTCAATGCTGAGAGTGTGAACCTTTTCAAGATAAATTTTATCAATTTCCTTGCCAATGATTTGGATAAGTGCAGGGTTGCCCTTGAACTTAATATCTTCAACCTTAACCTTGTTTACTTCAGCAATGATGCCTGTGTCGTGTGGAGCAAGCACTTGTGCGCCATCGTCCCAATATGCTTTGTAGCCATTATATTCCTTGGGATTATGGCTTGCAGTAAGAATAATACCGCTTTGGCAACCTAAATGGCGGATGGCAAATGACATTTCAGGTGTAGGACGCATATCCTCAAACAAGTAAACCTTAATGCCGTTAGCTGAGAAAATGTTAGCAGCTGTTTCTGCAAACAATCGGCTATTGTTGCGGCAGTCGTGACCTACTACAACACTTATTTCGTCGCGATTTTTGAAGTTAAGGTTCAAATAGTTTGAAAGACCTTGTGTGGCAGCTCCCACCGTGTAGATGTTCATGCGGTTTGTGCCAGGACCCATAATGCCTCGCAAGCCACCTGTACCAAATTCAAGTGTTTTATAGAAAGAGTCGATGAGTTCAGTCTTATCAGAATTATCCAACATGGCTTGAACTCCCTTTTTTGTTTCAGCATCGTAGCAGTCAGAGGAAAGCCACTGGCGAGCTACTTGTTCGCATTGTGCGATAAGTTGATTGTCCATATTTAGATGTGTATATGTGATTTGTTGTGCAAAGATAGTGCAAGGCGAGCGCAATGCAAAATGAAAGTTGAAAAACTTTCATTTTGCATTGCCGAGCCACCGCCTATCTTGATGAAGCAAAGTAGTGCAAAACTCGGCAATGCAAAACTGGTAGCAAAATATCTATCGCGCTGAATGTATCATATTTGAGAAATAAAAAGTAACGCGATGTTCGGGATAATAAGTAGGTATCAACTAATTTTGAGTTTTAGCGGACAGTTCCCTTTGCCAGAATGGCAAACAAGTTGAGATAATAACAAAGATGATATTTGAACTTTGTTATATAGAAGCAATAATTTTGAATATCTACATATAGGGCGTAGTTTATTGCATCGTAAAAAAAAGACAGGAGATGCACACCATTTGTGAGTGTGCTTCTCCTGTTTCAGTTTTGTAATTTACATATGGTGCAAAAAATTAAATATCCTTCATATGGCGTACAATGCCATTCTTGGCACCTTTTACAAATTCAAGGATGTCGTGAATTTCATCACTCATAGGAATTTGTTCAGGAATTTTAATAATAGCATCTTCAAGACTGAAGTTACTTGTGTAAATAATGCGGTAAGTGTTAGCAATGTGACGGATAATGCGATCGGTCACGTTAACATGCTTCAGAACAATAGCATTAACACCATTGTATGAAGCAGGGTTACCACCCAAAATAACGTAGGGTGGAACATCCTTTTGCACACGGCATCCACTTTGAATAAGTGAGAATCGACCTACGCGCACATGTTGCTGAACCACAACTCCCGTACTCTGTATAGAGCAATCATGAATTTCACATTCGCCAGCAATACATGCTCCAATGCCAATAACACATTTGTTAAACACATGCACATCGTGGCAAATATGAACACGATCCATAATAAAATTGCCATCGCCTATAATAGTAGCCTTGTCTGCAAAAGTGCTACCTGCAATAACAACATTTTCGCGGATATGGTTATTGTTGCCAATGACAACTTTAGAGGACGTTCCCTCAACATAATGAAAGTCTTGTGGAGTAGCACCGATTACTGCATTTTGGTAAACAATGTTACCTGTGCCCATTGTGGTGCCCTCAAGAATGCTCGCATGTGCCTTGATAACACAATTGTCGCCAATGACAACACCTTTTTCAATATAAGCAAAGGGACCTACTTCAACATTCAGACCGAGTTGTGCCGTAGGGTCAACATAAGCTAAAGGACTAATCATGGATAAGAAATATTTTATGTGAATGGCTGAAATGCTTAATGTTGTTTACCTAATATTCCCATAGCTTGTTAGCAAGGGATGAAGTATCCCTAACCTTTAAGTAAGAGTATATGGGACGTATGATAGCAATCCACTTATAAAGCTTTCCAGCATTCACAGGGTTAGTTGTTATTATTTGTTTCAATTTCACGTCCACCGCCAAGAGCTTGATAAAGGTTAATAGCGGCTTGCACTTTATCGAATTTATCTGAGATAAGTGACAACTGAGCTTGAATGAGGCTCTGTTGGGCAGTCAGCGTTTCAAGGTAGGTAGTGCTTGTGCTATGTTGAAAAAGCATCTTGGTGTTTTCGAGTGCGGTAGTTAATTCAGCCACTTGATGTTTGCAAGCCTCCTCTTGTTGAGCTGCTGCTTGGTACTGTGAAAGTGCATTGCTTACTTCTTGTCCAGCGTTAATAAGGGTGGACTTAAAGTCATTTTGTGCAGCTTCATATTGAAGTTCCGAAATCTTCAGGTTTGCCTTTAACTTGCCGTTAGCAAACAATGGTTGAGTAATAGAACCCAGCAACGTGGCTAATATCTTACCAGGGTTTACAATAGCACCTGCATTGTTTGTCCAACTACCTTGCGCTGTAATGTTCAGTGATGGGTAAAAAGCAGACTTGGCAATGTTTATACCATAGAAAGCTGAAGCAATTTTCATTTCGGCAGCATGAACATCGGGGCGATTAGCTAAGAGTTGAACAGGCATACCTACAGCGTATTGTGTAGGAAAATTGTCAGCGTTGAATGTGCCACGGCTAATGCTATGAGGTGCTTCGCAGAGCAGTGTACAGAGGGCATTCTCTGATTGCGTAATGCTATTTTCAAGAGCAGGAATGGTGCTTTGTAAGTTATAGTAGTTAGCTTTGGCTTGTGAAACGGCAGCTTGGTTAGTCATGCCGCCCTCTTTCATAGCTTCCATCGCACGTACGTTTTCAGCCCATATGTCAATGGTAGCCTTAGTAGTTTTCAATTGCTCATCGAGCATTTGAAGGGTGTAGTACAAGTTGGCCACATTGGCAATGATGGATGTACGTGTGGCTTGTTTGGCTGCTTTTGTCATTTCAAGGTTCATTTCGTACTGTTTCTTGGTGTTACGAATTGAACCCATTGAACCAAATTGCCAACTTGCAGCAATGGGGAAGGCGTAAGTTTTGCTTGCCTTGTTAAAGTCCCAGCTTGTCATAGTGCCTTGGGGTTGGAAGGCAATGCTTGGGTAGTAAGCCAAGCGTTCCATTTTCAGTCCAGTTTGAATTTGCTGAATGTTAAGGTCGGCATTAAGCAAGTTGGTGTTGTTGGCAAGAGCCTTGTTAATGAGAGCTTGTAGCTGTGGGTCAGTGAAAACCTCTTGCCAAGGAGTGTTGCCATAATTAGCGGTGTCAACCTTTACCACATTTTCAGTTGTGTTGCGGTAGAGGCTGTCAATGCCTTGTGCTAAATTCTGAGGGCGTTCGTAGTTTTTATATATACCCGTACAACTCGCCATCAGAAGAGTGCAACCTATGATTGGAAAAATATTTTTCATTATAGTGAATAATTTCAAAGTGTAATGTAAGCAAGGGGCATAGGTTTGTAAATGTTGTTTTTGATGATTGCTAAAAGAATGTTTAGATTTTCTACATCAACATTTTTATTATGCCAAAGGTTGTTCGAATATTTAACTTCAAAGTCTTGAGGTGAGAGGTTTTTGAAGAAATTGTGTGTAAACAATCCTCGCAACCTTGCACCTCAAAACTTAAAGTTTCAAGTTCACAGAATAACCCCAATGCTTATTTGGTGTATTGCTCAATGTCAGCGCTAGCTTCGCTATTGTCCATATCCTCCCAAGTGATAGGTTTGATCTTCTCTTGCAAATATTCAAAGATGACGAACAATGAAGGAACGATGAAGATCTGGAAAATCATACCAATCAACATACCGCCGATAGCAGAAGTACCGAGTGAGCGGTTTGCGTTAGCACCTACACCAAATGAGAACATCAAAGGCAACAAACCAATAATCATTGCCAAAGAAGTCATCAAGATAGGACGCAAACGAGCACCAGCACCCAATACGGCAGCCCAAGAGATGCTCATACCCATCTTGCGACGTTCGAGGGCGAACTCTACAATAAGAATGGCATTCTTAGCCAACAGACCCATCAACATAATCAATGCAATCTGCACGTAGATGTTATTAGCGGCTTCACCAAAGATAGGTATAATGCTATTGATAGCACCTACGCCCTGAATGAAGAGGAACGAACCTGCCAAACCGAAGGGTACTGAAAGCAATACGGCAAACGGAAGCATGTAACTCTCGTACTGTGCAGCCAACAAGAGGTAGATGAAGACGAAGCAGAGTACAAACACGATAGCAGTGGTGCTACCAGAGTTTTGTTGCTCTTCACGCGTCTGACCTGAGAACTCGAATGAGTAACCCGTGGGCAAGCTCTTTTCGGCAACTTCTTCAATTGCCTTAATGGCCTGACCTGAAGTATAACCCGTTGCAGGGTTACCATTCACGGCCATTGAAGTGTACATATTAAAACGATTAATGTTGTCAGGACCATAGCTGGGAGTGATAGTCATGAACTCTGTGATAGGAGCCATTTCGCTACCATTGCGCACCTTAATCTTATAAAGACTCTCAAGGTTAGCGCGGTCTGCTTGTTCACCCTGAATCATTACACGATAAATCTTACCGAAACGGTTGAAGTTAGATGCGTAAAGACCACCATAATAACCCTGCAACGTAGTCAAAATGTCTCGGGGCGAAAGTCCTGCACGCTTACACTTCGCAGCATCAATATCGATGGTGTATTGCGGGAAGTTGGTGTTGAAGGTAGTCTGTGCCGATTCAATTTCGGGACGCTTCTGCAAGTCAGCCAAGAAGGTTTGAGCTACCTGGTAGAACTTGTTCAAGTCGCCACCCGTACGGTCTTGCAAGTTGAGGGTAAAACCATTGGTCACACCATAACCTGTAATCATAGGCGGCTGGAAGAAGAGTACCTGGGCATCCTTAAACACATCGCGTGAGCGAAGGTAGAGGTTGGCAAAGATAACGGTTGAACTTTCCTTCATTGAACGCTCTTCCCAATCTTTCAACTTGATGATGAATGAACCGTAAGAAGGACCTTGACCACCAATGAACGAGTAACCCGATACGATGGTGCTAATTTCGACAGAGGGACATGAACGTACGAGGCTGTCAACCTTGTTGAGGTAAGCTTCAGTGCGGTCTTGCGATGTACCAGGAGGCATGGTTACAACACCCATAATGGTACCCGTATCTTCTGATGGCACCATGGCTGTAGGCGTAATGTTCATCATCCAAATAAGCACGGCAATACTACCCGTTACCAAACTGAGTGAGAGCCAAGGACGCTGAATGAAGATGAGAACCTTCTTCTTGTACGACTTCAAGATGTTTTCAAACGAATTCTCGAATGCGTTTTGGAACTTCTTCGTAGTCAAACCAATGAATGCCATGATGGCTACGATAGAGAGGATAATGGTAATTACGGGGTGAGAACTGAAGTTGAAACCACCAAAAATCAAACCAATGATAGAGATGATGACCAAGATGAGTGTGAGGCTGGGGTGCAGAATGCGACCGATGCTCTCAGCATAGCGCTGATACATGGTTCTGCCAGCAGCCTTGTAAGCCTTGCCCATACGTTCTTTGAGCGATTCGTCTTCCTCGCCATGAGCCTTGTGGGGCTTCAGCAAAATGGCACAAAGGGCAGGAGAGAGGGTAAGGGCGTTCAATGCAGAGAAACCGATGGCAATTGCCATGGTCAAACCAAACTGACGGTAGAACACACCCGAGGTACCCGACATAAAGCTTACAGGTATAAACACTGCCATCATTACCAAGGTAATTGAAACGATAGCTGAGCCTAATTCGCGCATGGCATCAATTGAAGCCTTACGTGCCGAAGTATAGCCTTGATCCAACTTGGCATGTACACCTTCTACCACCACAATGGCATCGTCCACTACAATTGCAATGGCAAGCACCATAGCCGAGAGGGTGAGCAAGTTAATTGAGAAGCCAATAATGTAGAGCGCAAAGAAAGTACCAATCAATGCTACGGGGATAGCAACCGATGGGATAATAGTGCTTCGCATATCCTGCAAGAAGATATACACCACAATAAACACGAGGATAAATGCCTCGATAAGGGTCTTAATAACCTCGTGGATAGAGGCAAAGAGGAAGTCGTTGACATTTTGTGCCACGGTAATCTTCATACCTTGGGGCAATGTCTTCTGTGTTTCGTCGAGCAACTTTTCGCAGTCCTGAATAATTTCAGTAGCATTTGATCCTGCCATCTGCGATACCATACAAGTTACAGCCTTATGGCCATTAACCTTACCTGCAAACGAGTAAGTCATACGACCCAACTCTACGCGTGCTACATCCTTCAGACGGATAATCGTACCATCGTTATTGGCCTTGATAACAATGTTCTCGAACTCGGGAACTTGGCTCAAACGACCTTTGTAGCGCAAGGTGTATTGGAAAGTTTGGTTTTCGCGTTCACCAATGTTACCAGGGGCAGCTTCAATGTTCTGTTCTGCCAAAACACCGCTGATGTCGGTAGGCATCAAGTGGTATTCAGCCATCTTTTCGGGGTTGAGCCAAATACGCATTGAGTAGTCGGCACCCATTACCTGAGCATCACCCACACCCTTAACACGCTGAATTTGCGGAATGATGTTAATTTTGGCATAGTTCTCAATAAACGCCTCATCGTAGCGATCTTCTGCATCTGCTACTGAGAAGATGAGCAGCATTGAGTTCTGACGCTTTTGTGTAATCACACCTACCTGTGTAACTTCGGAGGGCAACAAACCTTGGGCTTTAGCCACACGGTTTTGCACGTTCACGGCTGCCATATCGGGGTCAGTACCCATCTTAAAGGTAATTTGGATAGAGGCAGAACCGGTATTGGTTGCAGTAGATGTCATGTAGTCCATGTTTTCTACACCATTGATTTGCTCTTCAAGAGGAGCAATCACGGAGTTCAACACGGTTTGTGCATTAGCACCTGTATAAGTGGTGCTCACCTGCACAGTAGGTGGCGCGATGTCAGGATATTGGACGATAGGGAGTGAAGTCAAGCCCAAAACACCCAATATGACAATCACAATTGAAATCACGGTAGATAGTACCGGACGGTTGATAAACCGATCAAGTGTCATATTACTATTCTATTTAAAGCAACTAACTGGTATGTTGTTTATGCCGTAGGGTTAGTTACTTGTTTTCCTTTTTTTGATTTTATTATTTTTCGCCAGGCATCTTGCCATCCTTCATGGCTTGTTGCTCTTTCTTTTGGTTGGCCTGAAGTTGTGCAGGAGTGATAGGATTGATCTTTTGACCATTCTTCAGTTGGTTCACACCATCCACAACAATACGCTCGCCTGAGCGAAGACCTGAAGCTATAACGTATGTTTTGCCATCGTTTTGTGGAAGAACTGTAATTTCGCGAGTAGCAACTGTTTTGTCATTGTTTACTACATAAACGAATTTTTTGTCCTGTACATCAAATGTTGCACTTTGTGGTACCAAAATAGCTTCGTTTGAGTGAGTGGGAACAAGAATAGACCCCGTACCGCCCGAACGAAGAATATGTTGTGCATTATCAAAGGTTGCGCGCATTTGTACAGAACCCGTTGATGAGTCAATCACACCGCTTACGGTGCTAATTGTACCGCTTTGGCTGTAAGTAGAACCATCTGAGAGTAATAGGCTAACAGCAGGCATCTTCTTGATAGCAGCATTAACTCCGCCAGCTTCACGTGTAAGAGCAAGCAACTGCTTCTCTGTCATAGAGAAGTAAACGTACATCTTTGAAATGTTTGATACGGTAGTTAAAGGCTCTGCTGACTGAGCGCTAACTAGGCTACCTACACGATAGGGAATAGAGCCAACAACACCATCAGCAGGGCTTGTGACAGTACACCAACGCAAGTTATCTTGCGCGCTCTGCAATTGAGCTTGAGCCGAAGCCAATTGAGCTTCGTATGATGCTAATGTGTTTTCAGCCATTTTCAGGTCGTAGCTTGAAATAATGTTCTGCTTGAAGAGCATACGCTTGTTTTCAACGGTAAGCTTTTGTGTAGCAATGTTGGCATGGCAAACACGAATTTGTGCAAGAGCCGCCTTTACTGCAGCGCGATATTGTTCAGAATCAATCAAGAACAAAGGCTGACCTTTATGAACGGTTGAACCTTCGTCAACAAGCAGCTTTACCAAGTAACCTGATACTTTCGGACGGATTTCGATGTCCTGCATACCTTTAATGGTAGCTGGGTACGATGTCTTCAAGTCAGCTGAGGTGGTTTGAACTGTTTCAACTGCGAAGTCATTGCTGGCTTCGCCCATCTGATTTGATTTGCTGCCGCAACTGGTCAGTACCACCGCGGTAAGCACCCATAAAGCGATTTTCTTCATGTGTTGTAGTTATAAATAATATTGTTTCGTATTCGTTTAGAATATTAGGGGTACAATTAACCCTAATATAAATCATGTGCAAAGTTACGGCAAAAAAACTAAACATAGTGTATTAGTTTTCCTATAAAGTGTGCCTATTAGTAATTTTTATAGATATGGCACTTATATCTATTGATTTTGTGTAATATAGTTGCCAATGTAGCATTAGCTTGAATGCTATTTTCTTTTAAATATTATTGTGAGAGTTTGTGTTGTTTTGAAAGGTTGATGGCTTAAGGTTGTAAAATGAAGTGGCTATTCGTTTTATGTGTAATAGGGTTCAGCTATTTGATGCTTGACGCATGTAGCAAGTATGGCGTAAGGGTCACTTGCATGGAGCGTGTGCTTTAGCTTATGCTGCCATTCTACTCGTTGCTTTTCGTAAAAATAGTATGAATGATAAGTAGGTGTTCAAAATTAGTTGATATTCCTACTGATATTTTTTCAGCGATAGATTAAATGGTAAAGCAAAAGGGCCTGAGAATCAATATAATTCTCAGGCCCTTTTTTAGTACGCTCGGCATGAACATTATCTAACGGGTGCAAGTCCCGAGTAAGCCCTAATAGCGGGAATTACATAGCCAAAGGCAAGGGTGTTCATCGTGAGGTGAAATCTGAAGGAAGCTGGCGGCAAACATCTGACCTAACGAACAGAAACTTCATACAAGGCATATGACCATGGGTAAGGTTGCTAAACAAACCAAAGCCCAATAGCTATTCGGAATGGTTGGTGTAAATGAAGTAGGTATAAGATGGAAAGATAATGCTCTTATCCGAGGAGGTCTTACGGACATGACGAATAGTTATTCTTCTACGAAAGTCATGGAGTAAAGCTTGCCGTAAGAAGTCAGCCGAGGTCATAGTAGCAAGACAAGTCGATATTTTCTTGTGAAGGACCGAACCTAATAATTAAACGATAGTAATTGAAATGTACCAAATGAAAGGTAGAATGCAGAAAACAATGGCCCAAGCCAATGACTACCCTCGGAGAGATAGGTCGGAAACTGAATGGTATGAGGGAGTGCAGACTTTCATGTGGATACACGAAGACAACATCGTGGAAGTACCATTCGACAAAGAACATGTATTAGAGCAAATCCTTAATCCCGAAAATCTCAATCGTGCCTATAAATGCGTGATGCAGAACAAGGGGTGTGGCGGAATCGACAAGATGTCGTGTGAGCAACTACTCTCATGGCTTCTGGCCAACAAGGAAGAGCTGATAAGTTCTTTGCTTGACGGTTCATACCGTCCGAACCCAGTAAAGAGGGTAGAGATACCCAAAGACAATGGCAAGAAACGCCTATTAGGAATCCCCACAGTGGTAGACCGATTAGTGCAACAAGCCATCAACCAAGCGCTGATGCCCCACTATGAGCGCAAATTCTCGAGGTCAAGCTTCGGCTTTCGTCCTCGAAAAAGCTGCCATGATGCCCTGCACAAAGCACAGAAGATAGTAAACGAGGGGTATGTCTACGTAG
>ERZ507072.1078-NODE-1078-length-14882-cov-4.215485_pt1 | contig 14882 bp, 16 predicted proteins | sample MGYA00512864_ERZ507072 | MGnify/ENA metagenome assembly ERZ507072 | reverse complement strand
CAGTAATACTGTCGATCGGCACATGACTTTCAAACAATCCCATGATAATCGGGGTTGTAATGTAATATGGGAGATTCGCCACAACCTTCACTGGTTTCCCACCATTTTTCTCTTCTACGATCTTTGCAATATCGACTTTCAAAATATCTGCATTCAAAATGGACACATTATCATATGCACTTAATGTGTCTGAAAGAATCGGAATCAGATTCTTATCAATCTCAACTGCCATGACCTCTCTCGCATTTTCTGCAAGATACTGTGTCATTGTTCCAATTCCTGGTCCGATCTCTAACACGAAATCATCTTTGTTCACTTCTGCTGCAGAAATGATCTTCTCAAGAACACGTTCATCAATCAGAAAGTTCTGTCCAAACTTTTTCTGAAAATCAAAATCATATTTCTGAATTACTTCTATTGTATTTTTTGGATTTCCAAGTTTCACTCTTTATACCTCTTTCATACGATACAATTGTCTTGCATTTTCTTCAGTGACTGCGATCAGTTCTTCCTTGTTGATCCCTTTGATCTGACTGAGCGCTTCTGCTACATAATTTAAATTTAGTGAAGAATTTCTCTTGCCTCTATTGGGTTCTGGTGACAGATATGGGCAGTCTGTCTCTAATACGATTCTGTCTAACGGTGTATAAGCTGCAACTTCCTTTAATGTCTTTGCATTCTTAAATGTTACAACGCCACCGATTCCAATATAAAATCCCATATCAAGGAATTGCCTTGCCATCTCTTTTGAATAAGAAAAACAATGAACCACACCGCCGATTTCTTCTGCATGTAACGCTTTCATTATATCATAAGTATCCTTTGCTGCATCCCTGCTATGAATAATGATCGGTAATTTTACATCTCTTGCAAGTTCGATCTGTGCTTCAAACCATTTCTTCTGAATGCTGCGTTCTGGTTCATCCCAGTAATAATCAAGCCCGATCTCTCCGATCGCAAGAATTCGATCCATTGCTGCATATTTCTTTAGTGTATCGATATCTGACTCTTTCAACTCTGCCGTATCACTTGGATGAACGCCGACTGCTCCATACATCATCGGATATCGTGTCACTGCTTCTACGATCCATGTAGACGTTTCCATATTCGATCCTACATCAACGATCGTTCCGATTCCATTGTCCTTCATAGATGCTAACAATTCTTCTCTGTCTTGATCAAACTGTTTGTCATCATAATGTGCATGTGTATCAAATATCATCGTCTCTCTCCCTTTTCTCTTCGTTTCTTTAATCTGACTGTATTTCCGTTGACCGTAAGACAACGGATGCTTCGTAAGAAACTTGACATACGGCTATAACCATAGTCTTTGATATTAAATCCGCTGTGTTTATCTTTTAATTCTAACGTTACCGCAGAAAGATTATCTAAAGATCCGCCATTTTTCTTTACAAAATGAATTACTTCTTCTTCAATCGTTTCTCTGCTTGTCAGTTCTTTAAATTCAACATAACAGTTTGTATCTTCCTGCACAAGCATAAAATTATCCATCTCTTCATCAATTAAAACACTCAGCTTTGTATATCCATAATTTCGCACATCAAAATCTGAATATTTTGCATTTAATCGATTTCCAATCTTCCCTAAATCTACTGGTGCATTCCCATTTTCACTGATAATATCTGCAATCGTATATGAAATCTCATCCAATGATGTAACATTCTCTATTTCATCACTTTCCATATCCTCTTCTTTACCTCTGTCCGCTTCATAAATCAGATTTAGATGGATAAATTTATTACATGCTCTTGTCAGTGCCACAGGTGTCTTTGATTCTCCCATTCCGATCACATACATATGTTCTTCTCGAAGTCTCATTGCAAGTCTTGTAAAATCACTGTCACTCGTAACAATGCAGAATCCGTCTACTTTCTTTCCATATAACAGATCCATTGCATCAATGACCATTGCCATGTCTGTTGCATTTTTACCTGAAGTATAAGAAAATTGCTGCACAGGAATAATAGAATATTCTAATAACAACTCTTCATTCCATCCATTTGCTTTGGACCAGTTCCCATAAATTCTTCGACAAGACGGAAATCCGTAGGCTTCCAGCTCCTGAAAAATGATCGGTGCGTATTTAGGACTGATATTATCTGCATCGATCAGAACTGCAAACTGATTCTTTTCTTCTTCTATCATATTTTCCCTCATATCTAGCTATTGTTTATAGTTCTTTCCTGTAAAATGAAAAAAAGGATATATCCTCTCGAATATATCCTTAAATAAATACCAAGCGGGTGATGGGAATCGAACCCACGTGATCAGCTTGGAAGGCTGGAGTTCTACCATTGAACTACACCCGCATATCTTGTTCGCTGTGTTGTGTTTTCCTCAGCGACAAGTAATACTATACCACCACTTTTTATAAATTGCAAGTGTTTTTTTGAATTTTTTTCATTTTTTTGAATATCTTATGATAAAGGGGTTTTGGGGTATATTTTATGATGAATAAGATCTGGTGTTTTATGATCCTTGCAGGACTCATTGTCAGCAGTTTTAATGGAAAGATCACAACACTTTCTGATACCATTCTTTCTTCTTCCAAAGAGGCTGTGGAACTCTGTATTCTAATGTTTGGAATTGTTGGGTTATGGTCTGGACTCATGAACATTGCACTGTCTCTTGGAATTACTACACAACTTCAAAAGCTGTTAACCCCTTTTCTGACTTTTTTATTTCCAAATCTGAAAAATCATAAAGCGAAAGAATATATCAGTACAAATATTGTCGCAAATATATTAGGTCTTGGTTGGGCTGCAACTCCTTCCGGATTAAAAGCTATGGAAGAATTACAAAAAGATAACCCTGACAAAAACACCGCAACAAATGAAATGTGTTCGTTCCTAATTCTTAATATATCATCTCTGCAATTGATTCCGATCAATATCATTGCCTACCGAAGCCAATATGGCTCTGTCAATCCATCTAAGATCTTAATTCCAGGACTTATCGCTACTTTAGGTTCCACGATCGTTGCTGTTATCTATATCAAATGGAAGGACCGAAAACGATGATCACATTTCTTGCAAATCTTGTCATTCCTTTGTTCATATTTATACTTGTTTTATATGGAACCCTAAAGCGGAAGGATATCTATACCCCTTTTCTTGAAGGTGTCATGGATGGATTTAAAATTGTTCTTGAGATTGCCCCAACTCTGATCGCTTTGTTTTTTGCGATTCAGATCTTTCGTTCTTCTGGAGCCTTGGATCTGATCGTTCATTTTCTGACTCCTATGGGAAAACTATTAAAGATTCCTAAAGAAGTTTTACCCGTGATCTTTGCAAAACTTTTTTCTTCTTCCGCTGCAACTGGATTCCTGCTTGATATTTATAAAACTTCCGGGCCGGATTCTTTGGCTGGGTTTATGTCTTCTGTGATCCTTAGTTCAACAGAAACTTGTTTTTATACATTATCCGTGTATTATTCTGTGGTTGGAATAAAAAAGATTCGATATACATTGACTGGGGCATTGCTTGCCGTTTTTGTTGGTACTTTTATTTCTGTATTCATCTCTTATTTTTAACTTTTCCCGATATATTTATGACATAATTTTGACATAAATAAATTTAGATTGCATTATAAAAATCAGCATACACAAAAAACGAGTGTTATCAGCATCTACTACTGATAGCACTCATCTTTTTTATTCCATATCTTTTCGTTTCTCTAATTCTCTCAAACTGACAACCAGATCATAAACTTCCGGCCGTCGTTCTTTCAAATGTTCATCCAAGCGATGTCTTCGCTCTTTAAATCTCTGTGCAAGTTCTGGATGTTCTTTCATAATACGTTCATGAATTTCCCTTCGATGTTCCTCAAAACGTGCCGCCAGAGTTCTTTCATCTTTTCCAGAAATATTTACGATCTCTTTTAGATGTTCTTCCAGATGTTCTAACCATTCATCTTCGTCAAAAGCTTCCATATGTGACCAGCTTCCATGTAACAGCTTTTCTACATCTCCATTTTGCTTTAACTGCTTAATCTGATTTGTAATCTGCCTCTCAATCTGATCTTCCGTGTCAGAACCAAATGCCCAGACAAATTCCTGCATACGGTTATCTACACGCTTTCTTGATGCACTGCGTTCTTCATTATCAACTCCGCCTTCTAATGGATACGGACGTTTGATCCCCATATCTTTCAACGCAATATAAATCGTCCTTCTGACACATCCTTCTTCGATCAGATATCCGATTCCAAGCTTTCTCATCTGCTCATTTAAATCTGCGATATGCTCTGTGATATAAAATCTTATTCCTTGCTCTTTCAATGACTTATAAAGAATCTCAATGCGGTCTGCTGCTGTGATATCCATACTTCCAATTCCACTCGCATCAAGGATCACTGCTTTGATATTTCCTCTGCGTTCAAGTTCCTGCTCAATATCCTGCTGCAACACTCCTGCATTTGCAAAAAACAAATTGCTGCTGAAACGATAGATCAACACACCTTCAATCTCGTGAATCTGACGACTCTCAGCTAAATCACGAAAATGCTTATGTCCTGGCTGAATTCCCAGAAAACAACTTGCTGGTTTTGATGATCGTATCACCATTTCTGCAAAAGATAAGATAATTCCGATCAATACACCATTGATCGTTCCAAGTAACAATACCCCAATAAATGCACCCCAGAAAATAAAACATTCTGTGCGGCTGACTTTCCACAGTTTTACCGCCAGTTCAAATTCTGTCGCTCCCAGAAGTGCGGAAATTACGATCGCCGTCAATACCGGAACTGGCAGATATCCAATAAATCCTGTTCCAAATAACAGTACTAGGATCATAGATAATCCTGCAACAATACTCATTAACTGTGTTTTTCCCTGATACTGTTCTCCCATCGCCGTCCTTGAAACAGATCCGTTGATCGGACAGCATCCAGTCAATGCTGCTACAAGATTCCCAACTGCAAATGCTAGTAATTCTTGATTATCATTGATACGATATCCATTTTTCTGTGCAAAATTATTCTCTGCAAGAAGTGTTTCCGCCATAATAACGACCGCTACCGACAAACTGATCGTCACCACTTCATCCATTGGAATTAACATAAGATTTGGAAAACTCCATTTTGGAAGTCCTGGTGCTACGGCATCTAATGTCTTAATTCCCCATTCTTTCATTGGCAGAACCTGCGTCAAAACAGCTCCTGCTGCCATCATCACAACTGCCATTGGGAATTTCGGCATGATCTTTTTCGCTGCCAACAAGATGACTAATGATAGGATTCCTAAGATCAATGATGGAAGATTGATCTGTTCTGCTGTTTTTTCTATATGCTCTAACAGTTCTAATAATTCTCCAGTTCCTGCTGTTCCTCCCATTAATTTCGGCACTTGCATCAAAATGATCGTCGAACAGATTCCTGTAATAAATCCACCCATAACTGGTGCTGAAATATAATTTACAAGTTTTCCTGCATGCATCAGATAAAATGCGAGCAGCCACAATGCCACAAAAAATGTGATCACTGGCACAACTGCAAGTGCTTCTTTAGAACCACTTTGTATATTCATCCCAAGAAGTGCTGATCCAACCAACGCTGCTGGTGCCGCATCCACTCCAAAGATGAACTGCGGAGATGTAGAAAATAATGCAAATAAAATGATCGGAAATACAGACCCATATAGCCCATAAACCGCAGGTAATCCGGCAATCTGGGAATATCCCATAGAAATTGGAATCGATACTGCCATGATGATGATTCCTGTGATCACATCATGCAACAGATTTTCTCTTTTATAATCTTTTATTGTATGTCCTAATATCATAATTCTGTATGAAACACTCCCAACAAACTATTCTCTGATTTCCATCCAAGATATCTCAATGTTTCTTCCAATCCAGACATCACTTCTAACATATCTCCTACATTTGCACTTGCACCCATATGCCCGATTCGAATGACTTTTCCTGCCAATTCTCCGAAAGAACCTGCCAGCATGATTCCATGTTTTTCTCTCATTCTTTCCAGAATATCATCCGCTGTCATTCCTTCTGGTACATCAAATACTGTAACCGTATCTGAAAATCCACTTTCCAAATGTAATTTTAGACCAAATGCTTCAATGGCTTTTCTTGTCGCATTGGCGATTCTGGCGTGACGTTTGATCAGATCTTTATCCGCTGCAATATTATCCATCGCTGCTTTCAATCCATAGATATCACTGATCGGCATTGTATATGGGAACCATAAATTTTTATAGTAATCTTTGAAAATCGTCAGATTACAATAAAATGATGCGATTGGTGTTTTTCGATTTTCCATAGCTTTTTTAGCTTCATCACTGATCGTTACGAAAGTAAGTCCTGGAGGCGCTGAAACTGCTTTTTGAGATCCTCCACATAAGATATCGATCTGTGCTTTATCAACATTGACTTCATTTCCAAACATTCCTGAAACAGAATCTGTAACTGTCATGATTCCATAGGATTTCAATAATGGACAGATTTTATGAATGTCATTTAACATTCCACTTGGAGTATCACAATGAACAACTGTTGCATATTTAAAATCGTGATCTTCCTTCAGATATGCATCTAATTCATCAACATCAAATGCATTTTTATAATCTTTTGTATACATAACAGGAGTTCCACAATACATAGATACAAAATCTGCAAATCCTGCTCCATAAATTCCATTATCAAGAATTAAAACTCTATCTCCCGGCTCTGTCATAGATGCACATGCTGCCTCTAAACCAAGGATTCCTTCTCCGCTTAGGATCAGTGTTTCATTCTTCGTATGAAGCAGCTCACTGATCAGCTCACAGGTTTCCTTGTATTCATCATAGAATTGCGGATCCAAATCTGCATTCGTTGTAGAAAGGCTTCTCGCCAGTCTTACATTTTCTGGCACCTGAACAGGTCCTGGTGTCATAATCTTGTATTTACTCATATCCGTCACTCACTTTCTTTTTTATTTTTATAATCTAATATACCGGAATCACTGCATAGAAAATGCTTTGGCAATCCCGGTATCATTATATCATTTTATTATGCGAACTGTGTAATTCCAATTTTCTTAACTGCAATTTCAATTGGTTCGATCACGATCAAAACAACAACTGCTGCTACAGCGATCTGTACGACATTTCCTGGTACAGAACTGATCGGTGCAATAAAGTTTCCATAAAGAATGATCTCTGCAATATAATATCCAACGATCTTAATTACAAATGCTGCAAAGATTGCTGCAACTTTCCATCCATACTGGTCATGTTTCTCTGTCATAGCTCCGACAACATATCCCATGATTCCTACAATAATAAATGTAAATGGTGCCCACGCTGTCCATCCTGACAACAGATCAAATAATCCCATTCCAACTCCACCAGCGATAGCTCCTGTTTTCTTACCGAATAAAATTGCCATAATAAATAGAGGAACATTTCCTAAATGAATCAGCCCTCCATTAGCTGCGATCGGTAATCTTACGTTAACAAACGCTGTAAACACATAAGTTAATGCAACTGCCATTGCTGTTATTGCAATAAACTGTACTTTATTTTCTTTCATTTTATTTTCCTCACTTCCTGATTTCTTGTATGATATATAGTTTTTCAAGTACGCTGCGTTCCTTTATTGTGTTATAATTTATCGTGTCATTGGTATTTTTAAAATAGCCAGTTTTTTTATTTTTAATGGTGCCAGTTTATGATTTTCTTTTATATACCGAATAAATCACTGGTATCAAAACTAAATTTACAACCACATATATCAGCACGATCAAAGCCAGCTGATTCGTCACAAATCCACCGATCTGGTAAATATGATTCACTTTCATAATCTCCTGAAAATTATTCAGCTGATCCGGTGTCAGCAAAAAGATTCCATTACCTCCACCGATTCTTCCTACAAATGGCATAATGCAGAATAAGAAAAATGGAATACAAATTGCGATATTCGAACTTCCCATAACCGCAGACACCAGCATAGACACCGTTGTTGCCAACAGATTTGCTATATATCCTGCAAACATCATAATGTAAAATGCCTGTCCATATGTAACATTATAGATTGTATAACTATTTAACATACTCATTGATGTATGTGACCCGCTGGTTCCCATCAAGACAAGTGATATTACGGTAAACAGACACATACCGATCCAGTAAATTCCCGTTGATGTGATGAGTCCTGCAATGATCTTTGTTTTTATGGCTTTGTCTCTTCCGTATTTGGATGAAAAGAATATCGCATCTGCTTTCAGTGTAATTTCTTCTGAAAAAATTCCTGAAGTTAAAACTCCCATGAGTACTACCAGAACAATGGAATATGTCACGACATATAATTGCATCGTATCCCATGAATCTGGTGCTTCGTATTGATATGGTGTGGAAATCTTATCGTATTGTGCTTTTAGATATTTTCTCTGTTCTTCTGTCTTTCCATTTTGCCTGATCAGTTTCTGGATTTTTGCTTCACGGATCTTATAAATATTTAAAAGTTTCTTTGAATTTACATCCAAATATATCGATGGATTGTAATCTTCATTTCCTGTTAAAATATAGCTGACAAGCTGTTCCACGTCCAAATATTGCTGTATGCTGGTTCCATAAATTTTGTCGCTTTCACCTTTATCTTTGTATTCACGAAATGCTCTCTGATCCTGTGTGATAAGTTCTGATATTCTTTTGGGTGTCATAAGCCCTTTATTTCGATTCTTGTCTGCAACAACTTTTCTTGTCGCTGAAATTCCTGTTTCTAAATGTCCTTGCGGTGAAACGAATCGATTACTGGTTGCTGCAAGGAAACTTAAAATCACAGAAAGTGCAAGTCCGATCGTTATCAACACACGATTCAGCCGCTTTGTAAAAATTCTTTTTAACTCATATTTAAGCATGACTTTCACCAGCCCTCTCTCCAAAGTAGTTTAAAAATGCATCTTCCAGTGTTGCTTCCTCAACGCATGCCCCTTTGACCGGTTCATGATCTGAGAGAATTCTAAGTTCTGCATTCGATCCGAATGTTTTTACATTTGCAACAAGATAATTTCTCATATAATGATCTACTTGTTCTCTTGGTGCCACAAAACAATAAACCTTCTTATCCATGGATGCGATCACTTCGTCCGATGTTCCTTTAAAACAGCATTGTCCCTCTTTCATCAAAACAATCTTATTTGCGATAAATTCTACATCGGAAACGATATGCGTTGATAATAATACCAGTCGTTCTTCGGCCAATTCACTGATCAGGTTCCGGAAACGGATTCTCTCATTCGGGTCAAGTCCTGCGGTTGGTTCATCTAAAATCAGGATTTTGGGATCATTTAACATTGCCTGCGCAATCCCGACTCTTCGTACCATTCCGCCTGACAGATTTCTCATTTTCTGCTTTCTCTGATCAGATAATCCTACCTGTTTTAATAGTTCATTTGTCCGTTTTTTCGCTACCGCCGGTCGGATTCCTTTGATGGATGCAATGTACATCATATAATCATAAATTGTCAGATATGGATAATACCCAAAATCCTGTGGCAGATATCCAAGAATCTGGCGATATGAAGCTCCCATCTTAAAGATATCTTTTCCATCCCATGTGATTGTTCCACAGCCTGGTGTTGTCAGTGTACATAACATTCTCATCAACGTTGTTTTCCCCGCACCATTGACTCCAAGCAACCCATAAACACCATTTCCCATTGAAAATGAGATATCATTCACAGCCTTTTTATCTTTAAATTGTTTTGTCACGTTGTTAATACTTAATTCCATTGTCCTTGCACCTCACATAACCTATATTTCAAACTTATCATCCTTACACCTCATAGATTTTCCCATAAAAACTTTGTGATCTTTTGACCACATAAATCAAATACATGATCGATAAAATCAATGCGGCACACCAGACCGCTCCTGAAATCTTACAATAAATTTCTTCTCTGGAAATGATAAATACCCACAGGATCATAAACAGAAAACATCCTGCTGCCGCCAGATATTCACTTTCGCTTCGTTTACAATATAAGAACCGAAAACAGATTGCTCCTGTCACATTAAATGGAATAAGAAAATTCACAGCAAACATTTGCACTGAAATTCTTACCGTAAATACTACACTTACCGCAAAGGCTGTTACGATCAAAAGATCCATAAATCCAAACAGCAGAATTCGCGCCATGCATACCTGCCGCAGCGAATAATATGCTGCCCCTTCGATTTCCATCGCCTGATTTCTTCGATTTTTCCAAATCTCCGGCACAAGAAAAATTGCAAATAAACAAGCCCCTGCTCCCATTAATCTCTGCATTTCATAAATGTCTGCCGCATCATTTAGAAAAATCCATAAAACAGCTAACAGACACCCTTGCAAGATCCACCATCGTTTCTGAATAAACTGCATCTGATCATATAAAAATTCCATATAAGAAAGCGGATAATCTTCTGCCTGTACAAAGGTTTCTTTGCATTTTTTTATTGTCTGTACGACCGCTTCCTGATTTATATTTTGCTCGATATCTTTCGTGTAATCTTTTATTTTTGTCTCATATTTTTTCTTCATCTGCCTTTATTCTCCTTCCCCCAGATACTCTGCCAGCAGTTTTTTTGCCCGGCTGACCCTGTATTTTACAAGTGATACTTTAATGCCCATCATTCTGGCGATTTCTTTCTGACTGATCTCCTGAAAAAAGAATAAGAGCACCACTTCTTTTATCTCATTTGGAAGCTTATCTAGTGCATCATATATCTCAACTCTTTTTTCCACCTGTCTCATATGCTCTATTGGAATTTCTTCTGGCAATTCTGATATTTCAATCCTACCCTCTTTCCTGAAATGGTCTTTGCATAGATTTCCTGCAATCACATATAGGTAATTTAAAGCTTTGCCATAATGTTTGTACCGTTCAAATGCCTGAAAAAACTTCAAAAATGTTTCCTGCGTCAGATCTTCGGCATAACCATGATCTCTGACATGTAGCAAACAATACTGATAGATTTTAGGGTAATATTTCAATACAAACTGATCCATGGATTGTTCATTCCCTTTTTTAATTTTCTGTATTAACAGAAAATCCGCATCCATTTTCTTTTCCTCCTGGTATTGTTTCTATAAAGTATAACTCTGATTCTTGTAGAAAAGACAGTTTGATTATTTATAATTTGTTGGATATTCTTCCAGACAAAGATTCTGGTTTTTCATTGTTGCAGCCGCTTCTTTTCCAACATATCTGTAATGCCACGGTTCATTGTGAATTCCTGTGATATAAGATTTGTTGGATGGATAACGCTTGATAAAGCCGTATTTATATGCATTATTATCAAGCCAACTGTATACTTTTTCTGATGAGCATTTTGTCTGATCTGCATTGATATCTATGCTTAATCCAAGTTGATGCTCACTGGTTCCCGGAATTGCTACATATTTTTCTGCCATTTTTGTTGCCCGTCGTTTTGAATTTCCTTGATTTTCATATTCTCTGATTCGTTCATTCATAATCTGCTGCTGATCTTGAGAGATTCGGTATCCTTCCCTAACAAATAAGGCTAAACCACTTGCTCTGGCGTCGTTAAACATCTTCTGCAGGGATGGATAGATTCTGGAATCGACCTGTTTTCCATTGGATAATCTTATTAAATTCATTTGGTAATCTTTTGGGATGTAATGATTCTTGTCTACAAGGATTAATCTCCAGTCACCTGATGTATCTGCGTATTGTTTTTGATCGTGTAAGATAAATCTTGAAAATCCTAAGATAATCATCGCTGCTAGGAATACGATTTTTAGCAGTGTTTTTTTGTTGTTGTGTTTTTTCAAAACTGATTTTCTGTTCATGATACTTCTCCTGAACTTGTTAGTTTTTATTGGTTTTAACATAGGGTATAACGATGTGAAAATCAGATAGGTTAGTTTTATAAGAATTTTTAAGATATGAAAAAACATGATTTCAAAATCTTGTTTCTTGAAACCATGTTTTGATGTATTTTACTTTTTACTTAAGACCTGTCTCAATTTCTTTTCCTTATCCTGATCCAATACTCTCTTCGGAATAATAATCGCTTCACCAATAATTAACATTACTTCTGCTCTTGCAAGAATAAAAATTAATATCGCAAGAACGCTGATCATTTTATCCCAAAAATAATACGTATCTTAATTGCACGTATTGAAATAACACGTATTAAATGTTAAAATATGTTTTGCAAGGAGGTACACATTACATGCCTATTAAAGCAAGAGAATTAGAAAAAAGAATCCTTGCAGATGGATGGGTGCTTAAAATGCAGCGTGGATCTCACAGACAATACATACACCCTTCAAAACCTGGGAACGTAACCATTCCATTTCATGGTGGCGATATTCCCAAAGGTACTGAAAATTCCATCTTAAAACAAGCGGAACTGAAATAATGTCCCGCAACTTAAACAATTATCAGGAGGTGCTTTTATGTTATCCGCATACCCAGCTTGTTTTTTTCACGAAGAAAATGGATTCTCTGTTATTTTTCCAGATTTAAATTATCTTTCTACCTGTGGAGATTCCTTAAACGAAGCACTTGAAATGTCTATAGATTGTCTTGCCGGTTATCTCTTCTGGCAGGAAAAAGACCACGAAGATATTCCAAAACCATCATCAATTTCTAGTATTGATCCAAAAGAAATTATGAATGAACTAGAAATTGATGACTGTACAGAATACTTCGTCAATATCGTAACTGTTGATGTTCGAGAATATGCAAAACTCCATTTTGAAAAATCTGTAAAAAAAACATTGACTATTCCATCTTGGATGAATGATCAAGCTATATCTTTAGGAATTAACTTTTCCCAATTATTACAGGAAGCATTATTAAAGAAATTTCAAAAATTATAGCTAACTAAATAAATCGCTGCACCATTAACTTAAAATCAGTTATCATGCAGCGATTTTCTAACTACAGTTTATTCAAAACACCTTAACACTCTATGATTCTTACCACTTCCATAAAAATTCAAACTCATATTTTCCACTTGATCTTCATCCACAAAATATCCTAGATGATACACCTCACTCTCTCCAGCTTTCAGTTCCTTAAATCCATACCCATATCCACCATTACTCTCTTCAAAATAAGCAGTTGCCTCATTTGTTTGCTCTTTTACAAAACAGATTCCCGGTGCTGCCTCTGCTTGTTTTGTTTCTTTTGTTGTATTCGTTACTTTTAATTCAACAAACACTAATTTCGGATTCATTGTCTGTAATTTTTCTTAACTGACTTTGAGCATTATTGTTTCTCCATTTTTTATTTTCACTGCTCAAACCTTTCACTGAATCACAAACTTTAATCTTCTGAACCTGATAAGAGATTTTTCAGTCGTTGATTATCTAAAAATATAAACAAATACCGTAAAATATACATACTATGAGTTTTGATTTATTGGATTTAATACCTGTAAACTTTAGGTATCTTAGAAAAACGAAATAAAAGAATAAAAGATCCAGAACCATTGAAATTTTGCCGTCGTTTTGAACGGTTCGCAGCAAATTTGGTGCATTGTTTGAACTCGCGTAGCGAGTGAGTTATGCAAGGAAAATTTGCGTATAGGCGACCGTTCAAAACGGCGAGCAAAATTTCTGGTCTGAATCTTTTATTCTTTTATTTCGTTTTTCTCAGATACACAAAGACTACAGCTATCAAACCAACAAATAAATTTTACATATGTTCACGAAAGTAATCATGAAAATACTGCATAACCTTCACCAACAGATCCTGTTCCTGCTCATTAAGCGTATCAAGCAGTCCCTGGATCATACGTTTATGAAATTCTCTGTGATGACTGTATGCTTTCCTCCCCTTCTCAGAAAGAGATATATAAACAACTCTGCGATCTTTCTCTCCGCGTTTGCGATTTACATATCCTTTCTTCAAGAGGTTATTGATAGCGGTTGTAAGTGTACCAACCGTAATGTTTAAATCTCCTGCAATCGTTGACATATTCTTCGGTTTCTTGATTCCGATCGCATCAATAATATGCAGATCTTTGTTCGAAATATCCTTAAACTCATCTGTGATCACGGCTTTCTCTTCTTCATATGAAATTCCGTGGAATAAGTCTACCACCATATTATTTAAACGATCTTTATCCAATCAATTTACCTCCTAAACAACAATTTAAGAGTATTATACCTTTAATTATTGGAATTTTCCACTTCTAAATTGTGTGCTTCTCCAATAACTTTTGCTAAAGCTTCTTTTGCCTGTGTAGGAAGTGCATTGTATCCACCATCTTCTACGTCTTTTTCGAAGACAAAGTTTAGTCTGTCTGTCATTCTTGCTTTTAATGTTTCCACATAATTCATATCATTGAAATCTGAAACATATCCTTCCATCTCAAGCACTTCGATATCTGTAAATGGTCCCCACTGTTTGAATTCTCCAGTTCCTTCTACAACCTGCTCAATTGCGGAAATTGTTGTTGCAGGTTTGATATCTTTACCCATGAAGTCTCCTGTATTAATGATATAGCAGTCTACATTTCTTTCTTTTACAAGTTTTCTAAACTTCTTGTAGTCATTTACAAGAGGGTATGTTCTAAATGGGTTTGCATATGGTTCCACAACCAGACGGTTTGGATCTACTCCAGGTGCCAGACGTTCCGCACTGCTTCGTTTTGTTGCAAGTGTTGCTCCCATAACAGATGCTAAAGAAGCTCCTTTGATCTTAACAATTGGTGGGATTGTTGGGTCTTTCATGATCCAGAAGATTGCATTGACTGGGTCATTGATCTTATCTACACGGTTTGGTGACCATAATTTGGATTTGATCGCACGACCATTTCCGTTACGGATGTCTTCTGTGACAAGAACGACTTTTCCTTCGCTGTCTCTTGTTGCAGAGCAATTCTGTGCAGATCGGAAGAGCAC
>ERZ507072.1074-NODE-1074-length-14936-cov-6.734561_pt1 | contig 14936 bp, 12 predicted proteins | sample MGYA00512864_ERZ507072 | MGnify/ENA metagenome assembly ERZ507072 | reverse complement strand
CAGCACGCCGGACGCAAATAGCACGCACGGCATCCGGCACGGCCTACCCGGACCGTGCCGGACCGAGGACGTTCCCGCAATGTCACCCACCAGGGGCCAGGCAGCCGTATCCATTAGGGCTGAACAAAAAATCTGAAAAAAACAAATCCGGCTGTCTTCATGCGACAGCCTCTTTTTTTGATGCTTGAATAGTAAATACTTCGTCAGTTGTGATATACTTATTTATAGTAAGTTAATATCACTTATAGTGAGTAAGAATGTATGTAAGGAGATGAATGTCATGAATTTATCTAATACTGCCAAAGTAATCAAGGAATCTGAGACAAGAAAACTTCTTACCAGCAAAGGAAATCAAGAAATAAAAGAAAAAATCCGTAAGGCCTCTCATCTCATGTTTCAACGCAATGAAAAAGCCTATAGGGACTTAGAAAATCGATGAAACACGAGCAAATATTGATAGAAATTATCCTAGAAGATGTACTTGTTATAGAAAAAACGCACTGATAAGTTCCATGAATGGCTTATCAGTGCGTTTTTGATTTGGCGGAGCGGGTGGGATTCGAACCCACGAGACCTTTCGGCCTAACTGATTTCGAGTCAGCCCCGTTATGACCACTTCGATACCGCTCCATAAGGTACTTTACTAGTATAGCATGGTATGCGCTATCCGTCAAGTTTTTTTGCATATTTATTTTTGACAGTTGGTTTACAAAGAAAATGTTGACTTAGAGTGTACTTCAGGTGGTACAATGAAAGTATCTTATTGTTAGGGGGTAAAAATATGGAAAAAGCCAAGGTATATTTCACGGACTTCCGCTGCCGTCCGGGGAAAAATAATTTACAGAAACTGCAGAAGCTCTGCAAGAAGGCTGGTATTGAAAATATCAATTTTGAAGGAAAATTCGTCGCCATCAAGATGCATTTTGGGGAATTAGGCTGTCTGGCTTCGCTGCGCCCGCAGTACGTCAAAGCCGTGGCCGATTTGGTCAAGGAATTAGGCGGCCGGCCGTTCCTGACGGACTGCAATACGCTCTATCCGGGCAGTCGTAAGCACGCTTTGGAACACATGGATTGTGCCAACCTCAACGGTTATAATACGGTCACTACGGGCTGTCAGATCATCATCGGCGACGGCCTGCGCGGCACCGATGAAATCGAAGTGCCGGTCAAGAACGGCGAATACGTCGAAAAAGCGAAAATCGGCCGGGCCATCATGGATGCCGACGTTTTCATCAGCCTGGCTCACTTCAAGGGCCATGAAATGACGGGCTTTGGCGGCGCCATCAAGAATATTGGCATGGGTTGCGGCAGCCGCGCCGGCAAGATGGAACAGCATTCGTCGGGCAAACCGAAAGTTGACGAAAGCAAGTGCAAGAACTGTCATCGCTGCGCTCAGGAATGCGGTTCTGACGCCATCACTTATGAAGATAACGTCGCCCACATCCACGAAGACTTGTGCAAAGGCTGCGGCCGCTGCATCGGCGCCTGTGCTTTTGATGCCATTCAGACTGTCGAATGGGATGCCAATGAAAAACTGGACCGCAAGATGGCCGAATACGCCCAGGCCGTCTGCCAGGACCGCCCGTGCTTCCACATCAACCTGGTCATGGACATTTCGCCGAACTGCGACTGCCATGCCGAAAACGATGCACCTATCCTGCCGGACATCGGCATGTTCGCTTCCTTCGACCCGGTCGCTCTCGACCAGGCTTGTGCCGATGCCTGCATGAAAGCCGCTCCTATGCCCAACAGCCAGTTGTCGGATAACCTGGCTAAACCCGATTGGCAGCACCATCACGATCACTTCCTCGACAGCAATCCTAATGTCGACTGGAAGACGACCCTGGAACACGCTGAAAAAATCGGCTTAGGCACACGGGAATACGAACTCGTCCGCGTCCGCTGATTAAAGCTAACTACTAAAGTTTGAGTTAAAATCTATGATTACTATTATAGCAAGTATATTGCTATAGTGTAATTCCATAAAGGATAAATGTATATTCACGATTCGCCTTTTAGACAGTGGAGTCTATAAATACGCAGGAACTAAACCGGAAGGGGCGCCGGTTTGGTTCCTGCGTTTTTTTATGTGAAGATATACTTCTTAAGAATACGTTACCAAGCTGAAACAGGCCGGTATCCTGACGGGTTATCCCGATGGGAACTTCGACGGCGACCGCATGATGACGCGTTATGAATTTGCTGCCATCGTGTACCGGGCCATCATGGCCGGTGCCGCTTCCAACCCGGCTTTGAGCCAGGACGGCACGCTGGATAAATTAGCGAAAGAATTCTCGCCGGAAATGAAACACATCCGCATCGATACGATTGCCAAAGATAAGAATGGCAAACCGACGATCGAACGAGTCCGCGTCATTCCCGAAGCAAAACAGTAGAGGAGGGGAGTATCATCGCACAGATAGGATTGTCTTTTCGTATCGATTCAGACCTCAAAAAGGAGTTTGAAGCATTTTGCGATGCTGCCGGCATCAGCATGACGGCAGCCATCCATTTGTTCATCAAGACAACCGTCCGGGAACAACGGATTCCCTTTGAAATAAAGGCTTCGAGCAAAAAATAGAATCGAGAGAGTAAAGAGAAAGGACTTGTCGCACGGCGACAAGTCCTTTCAAGCTGTTAGCAGCTAGGGGTCAGGGGTTAGCAGATATCGTTCGTCATAAATCCCGGCTGGGCACAGGATTCACGGCGGCCTGCGAACTGCGACCGGCGGCCTGCGGGCCACGAGCCCCTAAAAAGCCCTTCACAGGGGCGGCCTATATATGGTATTATATACTGTAAACCCTAAATTATGATTTTTGTGAAAAACGGAGAGAATACATGGATTTTCAGAGCAATCGATTTTATCATATTATTTCTTATGGCTGTCAGGCGAATATGTCTGACAGTGAGCATTATGCCGGTCAGTTGGAGGAGCTGGGCTATCACAATACGGAAGATTTGGATACAGCCGATGTCATCCTCATCAATACGTGTTGTGTCCGCGAAACGGCGGAAGACAAGACGCTGGGGAAAATCGGCGAACTCAAGCATTTGAAGAAGCAGAACCCCGATTTGATCATTGCCGTCACGGGCTGCATGGCCCAGGAATGGCAGGATAAGCTCTTCAAGCGGGCGCCGCACATCGATTTGGTCATCGGTACGCACAATATCCACAAGCTCATCGAGCTCATCCGGGAACGGCGCAGCAAGGCCGACCATTATATGGCTGCCGACATGACCCTGCCGGCTTTCCATGATATGCCGGTCAAGCGCTTCCAGAAATTCTTTGCCTGGATCCCCATCATGAACGGCTGCAACAAGTTCTGCACGTACTGTATCGTGCCTTATGTCCGGGGCCGTGAAGTGAGCCGTCCCATCGACGCCATTGTCGAAGAAATCAAGAAGGTCGCTGCTGAAGGCTACAAGGAAATCACCCTTCTCGGCCAGAATGTCAATTCCTATGGCCTGGACCTCAAGGACGGCACGGATTTCTCCAAGCTCGTCGCCGCTGTCGACGATATCGACGGCATCGAACGGGTCCGGTACATGACCAGCCACCCCAAGGATATGACTTTTGCCATGATCGACGCCATTGCCGACAGCAAAAAGGTCGTCAACCACATGCATCTGCCCATCCAGTGCGGTTCTGACGAGCTCTTGAAGAAGATGAACCGCGGCTACACGGTGGAACATTACCTGGAACTCGTCGACTATGCCCGCAAGCGCATGCCCGACCTGGTCCTGACGACGGACATCATCGTCGGCTTCCCAGGCGAAACGGAGGCCATGTTCGAAGATACGCTGAACCTGCTCAAGCGCGTCCAGTACGACATGGCCTATACCTTCATCTATTCGCCGCGGACGGGGACGCCGGCGGCCAAGATGGAAGACCAGATCCCGCAGGAAGAAAAGAGCCGCCGTCTGCAGCGGCTCATGGATGTGCAGAACGTCTATAGTTTAGCAAAAAATAAAGAAATGGAAGACCACGTCTATGACGTCATCGTTGAAGGGCCGACCAAGAACGATGCCAACTACTGGTTCGGCCGGACGACGGGCAACAAGATGATCATCTGGGAAAATGACGGTTCCGTCGCCATCGGCGATACCGTGCCGGTCCAGGTCGACAAAGGCCAGACGTGGGTCCTCAAAGGTCACTTAGTGCACTAAAGGAAGGTGAGACTTTGGCAGGAAAAAAATTAACGCCTATGATGCAGCAGTACATGGAAGTCAAAGAGCAGTGCCAGGATAAGATTCTCTTTTTCCGCCTCGGCGATTTCTATGAAATGTTTTTTGACGATGCCCTGACGGCGTCGCGCGAACTCGACCTGACCCTGACCGGCCGGGCTGGCGGCAATAAAGAGAAGGTCCCCATGTGCGGCGTACCTTTCCATTCGGCCGACACCTATATCGAACGGCTGGTCCACAAAGGCTATAAAGTCGCTATCTGTGAACAGATGGAAGACCCGAAGCTGGCCAAGGGGCTGGTCAAGCGCAAGATCATCAAGGTCATCACGCCGGGGACGATTACCCTGGAGAATGCCGTGGCGTCGAAGAAGAACAATTACATCGGCTGCCTGACCGAAAGCGATGCCATCCTTTCCATCGCCCTCATGGACGTCACGACGGGCGAATGTTTGTGGGCCGACTGTGCGGCGTCGGTCATGGAAGATTCCCTGTTCGACATCCTGGCCGTCTACGAACCGAGTGAGCTCATTTACGCCCACATGGGGAAGGATATGGATGCCGTCCGCGAATACCTGCGCAGCCACCTGGCCCAGTGTACGGTTACGGAATTTCCTGCCGATGACAGTGTCGATTACCGGGAACAGGCCCGGTCCTATTTCCCGCCGGAAGACTTTGCCGCTGCCTCGGTGGCCGGCGAGTGTATCGGCATGCTCCTGGCCTATGTCAGTGACGTCATGCAGTCCGATATTTCCCACATCAATTCGCTGGAACATATCGATAATGAACGGCGTCTGGTCGTCGATGCGGCCAGCCTGCGCCACCTGGAAATCACGCAGAACGTCCGCGACGGCGGCCGCCGGGGGACGCTCCTCGATGTCCTGGACAAGACTAAGACGGCTATGGGCGGCCGGCTCCTGCGCAAGTGGCTGGAAGCGCCGCTCATCCGCATTGCCGACATTACGCGCCGCCAGGATGCCGTCGAAGATTTCGTCCTCCACGAAATCATGCGCCAGGACACGGCAGACGTGCTGGACCGGATTTACGATTTTGAACGCATCCTGACCCGCATCGAAACGGGGACCGTGAGCCCCAAGGACCTGGTAGCCCTGCGGGAATCGCTGGCCGTCATCCCGCAGCTGAAACAGGTCCTGTCCGGTGCCAGTGCCGACCTCCTGCACAGCCTCAATGACCGCTTGCAGACTCATGACGACGTCTATGACCTGCTCTGCCGGGGCATCAAGGACGAACCGGGCCTGGTCATCCGCAACGGCGGCGTCATCCGCGACGGCTTTTCGCCGGAACTCGATGAAATCCGCTCCATTGCGGCCAACAGTCATGCCTTTTTGCAGGAACTGGAAGAGAAGGAACGGGAAAAGACGGGCATCAAGATGAAAATCGGCTATACTAAGGTCTTTGGCTATTACTTCGAGATTTCCCATGCCAATACCAAGCCCATCCCCGATTACTACGTGCGCAAGCAGACGTTGGTCAATGCCGAACGCTACATCACGCCGGAATTGAAGGAATTTGAAGTCAAAGTCCTGACCAGCCAGGAACGGATGCTGGCGCTGGAATACAAGCTCTTCGGCGATATCCGCCGCCAGATCCAGGGCCATATCCCGGCCATGCAGGAAACGGCCCGGGCCATTGCCTGCATCGACTGCCTGTACAGCCTGGCCTGCGCGGCCTATGACAACCGCTACGTCCGTCCCAGCCTCAATACCAAGGCGACGATTTCCATTAAGGACGGCCGCCATCCCATTATTGAAAAGTATTTGAAAGACGAATTGTTCGTGCCTAACGACGTCACCTTGAACCATGAAGACCATGAAATCCTGGTCATCACCGGCCCCAACATGGCCGGCAAGTCGACGTATATGCGCCAGGTCGCCGTGCTGGTCCTCATGGCCCAGGCCGGCTCCTTCATTCCCGCCAAAGAAGGGTCTATCTGCCCGGTGGACCGCATTTTTACCCGTATCGGTGCCAGCGACGACATCCTCACCGGCCAGAGTACGTTCATGATGGAAATGAAGGAAGTGTCGTACATCCTGAAACACGCCACCAGCCGCAGCCTGCTCATCCTCGATGAAATCGGCCGCGGCACGAGTACCTTCGACGGCATGTCCATCGCCCGGGCTGTCATCGAATACTGCCTGAAGCACATCCACGCCCTGACGCTGTTTGCGACGCACTACCATGAGCTCATCGCCATGGCTGACGATTCGCCGAAAATTAAGAATTATACCGTCGCCGTCAAGGAACGGGGCAAGAACATCAAGTTCCTGCGGCGCATCATTCCCGGCGGGGCCGACCGCAGCTATGGCCTGCACGTCGCCCGTCTGGCCGGGCTGCCCGAAAGCCTGCTCAAGCGGGCCGACGTCATCTTGGAAGACTTGGAAAAGAACGGCGGAGCACCCGTCCCGGCCAAGGCGCCTGTGAATCCGGCGCCGTCACCCATGGGAGACAGCCTCTTTTCCAGTCCCGTCATCGACAAGTTGCTCAGCGTCGATGTCAGCAGTATGACGCCGATTGAAGCGATTTCTTTCTTATATAATCTGCAAAAAGATGCCAAAGAAGGAAGTGGGATCCAGTGAGTTCAATCATTCATGTCTTAGATGAAGCAACGCGCAATAAGATTGCTGCCGGCGAAGTCGTCGAACGGCCGGCATCGTGCATCAAAGAACTCGTAGAAAATGCCATCGATGCCGGTGCCCATGCCATTGAAGTGGAAATCGCCGACGGCGGCCAGTCCTATATGCGGGTCACTGACGACGGCTGCGGCATGAGTCCGGAAGATGCCCATAAGTGCATCATCCGCCACGGTACGAGCAAGATCAGTTCCGTCGAAGATATTTTTGCCATTACGTCTTTAGGCTTCCGCGGCGAAGCCGTGCCCAGTATCGCCGCCGTATCGCACATGCAGATCACGACGCGCCAGGCCAGCGATGACTTTGCGACGCACCTCATCCTCGACGGGGGCGAAATCACGGCAGAAGACCAGGCCGGCGCACCGGTCGGGACGACGATGGAAGTGAGCGACCTCTTTTACAATACGCCGGCGCGGCGCAAGTTCCTCAAGAGCGAACGGACGGAAAGTTCGAAAATCTCTGAAATGGTGACCAAACTGGCCCTGGCCAATCCGGCCATTGCCTTTACTTTTACCAATAACGGCCGGACGACAATGAAGACCGGCGGCACCGGCGATTTGCGGGAAACCGTTGCCAATATCTACGGCGCCAACGTCGCCCGCGATGTCTTTGCCGTCACTGCCGACCAGGACGGTATCAGCCTGGAAGGCTATGTAGGCAAGCCGTCGGTCTTAAAGAGCAACCGCAACTGGCAGACGTGCATCGTCAATCACCGCATCGTCCATAATCCCTTGATGTTCAAGGCCATTGACAATGCCTATCATGCCATGCTGCCGAAATCGGGCTATCCCTTTGCCATGCTCCACCTCCACGTCGACCCGGCGACGATTGACGTCAACGTCCATCCGGCTAAGACGGAAATCAAATTCTCTGATGAACAAGCCGTCTACCGCGCCATCTACCACAGCATCGTCACGGCCCTGGTGGCCCAGGAAAAGCCCGAAGCCATCGCCAAGACCATCGGTGATGCTGTAGGGGCCGTCCCAGAGGGCGGCCCGCAGCAGGCCCATGTAGGGGCGCCCACGTGGGGCGCCCGCTCGCAGGAGAGTGGCCAGGCAACCTCTGTAGGGGCCGTCCCAAAGGGCGGCCCGCAGCAAGCCCATGTAGGGGCGCCCACGTGGGGCGCCCGCTCGCAGGAAAGTGGCCAAGCAACCTCCGTAGGGGCCGTCCCAAAGGGCGGCCCGCAATGGGAAAAGGCAACCTCTCAGTCCGCTACGCGGACAGCTCCCCTATCAGGGGAGCCTCTTGCGGATGGTTCTTCCTTGTTTTCCCAGGCTTTGGCCCAGCATGGCCAGGGCGGCCCGTCGGAAGCGACGTCGGTCGTTTCCGAGGCGTCAGCGCCTAAAATCGTCTTTGACGGCGATGACGACGTCTTCATTCCCTTAGGGGAAGTGGCGGACTGCTTCATCATTGCCAAGAAGGGTCAGGATTTATACATCGTCGATCAGCACGCGGCTCATGAACGGATCCGCTACGATACGTTCTGCAAGCGTGTCGAACGGATGCCGAGCCAGCAGTTGCTGACGCCGGAGTTCGTCGAAGTCGACAACGAGGATATGACGCTCTTATTGGAACGGCAGGATGTCTTCAACGACCTGGGCTATACCTATTCCGAAGCCGGGCCGACGACGCTGCGCGTCGAAGAAGTGCCCTGCGATTTGCAGACCAGCGATATTGCCGATTCTTTAAAGGATATCTGCCTGCTCCTGCATGACCAGAAGGAACCGGATAAAGCCATGGTCCGCCATCGTTCGCTGGCCTATCTGTCCTGCCACGGTGCCGTCAAGGCCGGAGACAGCCTCAATATCCGCCAGATGAAGCAGCTCCTGGATGATTTGTTCCATACGGAAAAACCCTACGTCTGCCCTCATGGCCGGCCGACGATCATCCGCTTTACGCCAAAAGAATTAGCGCACTTATTTAAACGGACATGACTCATATGATTTACGTCGTGCCTTCATTGAAGGCCAAAGAAAAATTACAATGTGAAGGGAAAGCCTGGGCCGAAAGCCAGGGCTTTGCCTATGTGCCGCGGGGAAAGCGGACCATACAGGATTTGATGGATGAATACGGCGAGGATTTCCTCGTCTATTCCTCACGGGGGCCTCAGATAGACCGCCCGGAAGGCAGCCATTTCTTCAGCCTCAACATGGCTGAACTGCGCATCCAGAACCTGCGGAAAGGCCAGCGCGACCATCTCCTGGAAGCCCTGATGGGGGTGAAGGAGTACGACCTGCGGCCTGCAGCGGCACAGCCGCCCATTTCCGTCCTCGATTGTACCTGTGGTTTTGGCGCCGATGCGGCCGTCGCCTCTTTCGGTCTGCCGGCTGGCTCCCGCGTCGATGCCCTGGAAGTATCGCCTTTGCTGGAAGCCGTTACGGCCTGGGGCTTTTCCCACTTTGTCCATAAGAAAGACGACGTCACGGCGGCGCTGCGCCGGATTTCCCTGCGCTGTGGCGACTATCGCGATTATCTCTTATCCGATGACGGGCCTGTGTACGACGTCCTCTATTTCGACCCCATGTTCCAGCGGCCTGTCGAGGCGAGCTGCCAGTTCCAGCCCGTCCGGGCCATCATGGAACACGGCGGTCTGACGCGGGACCTCATCGAACGGGCGCTGCAGAAAGCCCGGCGCCGGGTGGTCATCAAAGAACGGGATTTCCGCCAGCTCTGCCGCGATTTCCCGGATGTTGCCTTATATGGCGGCAAATACAGCCGCATTGGCTATGCCGTATTGGAGTGTGATTCATGGAAAAAGTAATTGCCATCATCGGTCCGACGGCGGTCGGCAAGACGGCCCTCAGTTTTGCCCTGGCCGAACACTACGGGACCGACCTCATTTCCGGCGACGCCTACCAGATTTACCGCCATATGGATATCGGTACGGCCAAGCCGACGGCGGACGAACTGGCCCGCTATCACCATTATCTCATCGATATTGCTGAGCCCGACGAACCCTATTCGGCAGCCCGCTTCTGTGATATGGCGGGAAAGGCCATTGCCGAAGTCAACGGAAAGGGGAAGATACCCATTCTCGTCGGCGGTACGGGCCTATACGTCCAGTCCCTCCTGGAAGGCTATGATTTCCAGACGGCCCGCATGACCGAAGCCGACAAGGAAGCGGCCCAGGCGCGGATCGACGCTCTCAGTCAAGAGGAACTGAAGGCCTATATCGAGACAGAAACGGACTGGCAGCCGCCGGACTGGCACGAGCTGTTTTCCAACACGCACCGCCTGACCCGCCTGGTCAGCGCCATCGAGCAGGGCGAAGGAAAATCTTTCGTCCGGGCCGGCAAGGCTCGGGATGTAGTCTATGACGCTTACGTCATCGGTCTGCGCCTGCCGCGGGATGTCTTGTACCGGCGCATTGAAGAGCGCGTCGACGCCATGATTGCCGCCGGCTGGGTTGATGAAGTGCGGTACCTGCTGGACAAGGGCATCCCGCCGGGCTGTCAGTCCATGAAGGCCATCGGCTATCAGGAACTGGCCCTGTATCTCCAGGGACAGATGCCCCTCGATGACGCCGCAGCCCGCATCAAGACCCGGACGCGGCGCTTTGCCAAACGCCAGCTCACGTGGTTCAAACGCATGCCCTATATCCACTGGTACGACAAGGACCAGTACGATGGAGAAGAAGCATTGATACAGGCTGTGCTGGGGGATGTGCCTTTCCCATGACGGGAAGGCGCAGGCGGCAAGTAGAAAAGCAACCTCCGTAGGGGCCGTCCCAGAGGGCGGCCCGCAGCTGACAGCTCTCCTATGAGGAGAGCCGAAAGCCTCCCCTGATAGGGGAGGTGCCGTAAGGCGGAGAGGTTTCCTTCAGCGACCTGCGACCTGCGAAACAGCGGACTGTAAGGAAAAAAGCAATCTCCGTAGGGGCCGTCCCGGAGGGCGGCCCGAAATGAAAAAAGGTCCTGAACGGTATAGCGTCTCATTGTCTGGAAGAACCTCTCAGTCAGCAGAGCTGACAGCTCTCCTATGAGGAGAGCCACTAGCCCCTAACCCCTAACTACTATTCACTAACCACTAGCCACTAACTTACACATTCATTATAGAAAGGAATCATGACATTGTCTTTGGATTTAGAAACATTACGAAAAGAAGCGCTGGCCGAATGTGCGGACCAGTTTGAACGCATTGATACGATTTGTCTCCATAATACGGCGAAAGTCCTGGCCGCTTATAAGGAAGCCCAGATTTCTTCGTACCAGTTTGCCGGTACGTCGGGCTATGGCTACAGCGACATGGGCCGGGAAAAGCTCGATGAAGTCTTTGCCCGCGTCTTCAAGGCCGAAAAGGCCATTGTCCGGCCCCACTTCGTATCGGGGACCCATGCGCTGGCGACGGTCCTGCTGGCCCTGTTGCAGACCGGCGATCTCATGATGAGCCTCGTCGGGGCGCCTTATGACACGATGCAGGGCGTCATCGGCTATGCCCATGAAACGCCGCACTCTTTGAAGGAAAAGGGCGTCCGCTATGAGGAAGTCCCCTTGAAGGACAACGCCTATGATTTGGCCGGCATTGAAGCGGCCGTCGCCGAAAAGCAGACGAAACTGGTCCTCATCCAGCGTTCCCGCGGTTACAGCACGCGGGCATCCTTGACGATTGATGATATCCGTTCTATTATTTCCGTCGTCAAGAAGGTCAGCCCAAAGACGATTTGCTTCGTCGACAACTGTTATGGCGAATTTGCTGCTGAAGAAGAACCGATTGAAGCCGGTGCCGACATCATCGCCGGGTCGCTCATAAAGAATCCCGGCGGCGGCATTGCTCCCACAGGCGGCTATATTGCCGGCAAGGAAGAACTGGTCCACGCCGCAGCCGACTACCTGACGGCTCCGGGCCTGGGCGACGAACTCGGTTCCTATGCAGCCGGCTACCGCCTCTTTTTCCAGGGCTTCTTCATGGCACCGCACGTTACGGCTCAGGCTATCAAAGGGGCCGTCTTTGCAGCGGCTGTCTTTGAAAAGATGGGCTTCAAGGTCTCGCCGGCCGTCCAGGACCCGCGCGTCGACCTGATCCAGACCATTTACCTGGAAAACGAACAGAACATGTGTCTCTTCTGCCAGGGTATCCAGTCCTTCTCGCCTGTCGACGCCCACGTCACACCCATTCCCGACGATATGCCGGGCTATGCCGATAAGATCATCATGGCCGCCGGTGATTTCGTTCAGGGTTCGTCTATCGAATTGTCGGCCGACGGCCCGATCCGCGACCCGTACATGATTTATCTCCAAGGCGGCATCGTCTTTGAACACAATGTCCTGGCCATCCTCAGCGCAGCCCAGTACATTGCCGAACACCGGGAAGGAGCCGCTCATGATTAAGGAAGTCCTCGTCGTCGAAGGCCGGTCCGATGTCGCCCGCATCCGGGCCAGTCACATCGACGTCGATATGATTACGACAGATGGTTTCAATTTGAAGCCTCACACGCTGGAACAGATCCGCTGTGCTTATGAAAAGCGGGGCATCATCATCCTGACCGACCCCGACCGGGCCGGCGAACAGATCCGCAAGTTCCTGACCGACCGCTTCCCTAATGCCAAACACGCCTTTATCCCCAGGAAAGATGCCATTGCCAACAACGACCTGGGCGTCGAACAGGCCTCGCCGGAAGCCATCCGCCTGGCCTTGTCCAAAGTCCGCTGTGCGACGTATGAACCGCAGGCGACCTTTACCATGCAGGACATTTCCGCTGCTGGCCTCAACGGGACGCCTGATGCGGCCGACCGCCGGGCCGAAGTCGGCGCCATCCTGGGTATCGGCTATGGCAATGCCAAACAGTTTTTGAAACGCTTGAACCATTACGGCGTCACCCGTGACGAATGGGATGATGCCCTCCGTCAGATCCACGAGGTGAAATAAATGAAAGAAGTCGACTTGTCCAATCCCGACGTCGTCCGCTACGTCGTCAAACGCTTTGGCCTGCGCATGAATAAGAAACTGGGCCAGAATTTTCTCATCCGTCACGCCGTCGTCGACGACATTGCCGACGCTGCCGAAATCGGGGAGGGCGATCCGGTCCTGGAAATCGGGCCGGGCATCGGCACCCTGACCCAGGCCCTGGCCGAAACGGGCGCAGCCGTCACGGCTGTCGAACTGGACGACCATCTGTTGCCCGTCCTCGACAAGACCTTGGAACACTATGACAACGTGCGCGTCGTCCACGGCGACATCCTGCGCATCGACATTGAAGAAGTCATGAATCACCAGCCCTTCACGGTCTGTGCCAATCTGCCCTACTATATCACGACGCCGATCATCATGAAGCTCCTGGAACAGAAGCTACCCATCAAGCGCATCGTCGTCATGGTCCAGAAGGAAGTGGCCGAACGCATGGTAGCCGAACCGGGCCATAAGATTTACGGGGCTCTGTCGGTGTCGGTCCAGTACTATACGCAGCCGCAGATGCTCTTTGAAATCTCGCCGAAATGCTTCATGCCGGCACCGGAAGTCACGTCGGCCGTCGTCGCCATGGACGTCCGCCAGCAGCCGCCTGTCGATTTAATCGACGAAAAGCGCTTCTTCCAGGTCGTCAAAGCGGCCTTCCAGCAGCGCCGCAAGACCTTTTCCAACGCCTTGAAAAACACGGGCATGAGCAAGGAACAAATCGCCCAGGTCCTGGAAAAAACAGGCATCGACGGCAAACGCCGCGGGGAAACACTGTCTCTCCAGGAATTCGCCGACATCGCCAACGCCTGGAGCGAGATTATTCGTGGCTAGTGGTTCGTAACTGGCCTTTCCTGATAAGAGAGGTGCCTGGAGGGCATTTGTAGGTGCTCGCTGTAAGACGTTTGTAGGGGCTCGCACGTTGTCAAGAATAACATCGTTTACATTTTGTGCAAGGACATCCTTTACACTTTATGCAAGCACATCGTTTACAAATTTCTTCTTATTGAAGCTTTAATTTTCCTTCTAAACGAGGATCGTTGTGAATCAGATAAGCCCGTTTCATCAGGAATACTTGCTTATTTACGTCAATCTTCCCGATGATGAATTGCCTAAAGTACAAGGTTAAAATGGAGTTTCCATCCAACTTTGTCTCCCGGACAGCGACAATTTTATTGCCTAATGCTTCACTGAGACAGTAGCCTTGTCCTCCGTAGGTGAGATAGCCGGAACTTTTGATGCGCCTTAATTCAAGGCCTTCACCGTAGTCCCAGGAACGAATCCTGCGGGGATATTTCCTTAGGCTGGATGTGTACTGCGATGCCGGAGTTTCTAACGTAAGCGATGTATGCGGCCGTCTGTTGTTGTAAAAATCCCGAAAAGCATCGAAATGGGATTGGGCATCCCGCAGATTCTTGTACAACTGACCTTGTATGCATCCCTTCCGGAACGTCTGATTCATCCGTTCCTGCTTGCCCTGTGTCTGAGGATGTTTAATCCTTCCATGAATTACCAGGACGCCCCGTTCCATCATCCATACTTCATACTTGGTGAATCCGGTGCTTTGGACCGTTCCCCATGGATTGCCATTGTCGCACAGAATTACCTTTGGCATACCGTATTCCAGAAATATTTTTCTCATTACCGGTATCGTATCGCCGAAGGTTTCCCCGTATTGAGCATGGCAGCTTAGGTTGAACCGGGAATGGTCATCCATCACCATCAAAGGATGGCAGCGTCTTTGGTTTTTCAAGGCGAAGTGACCGATGAAATCGGTTTGCCACATGTCGTTAGGAGCTTCTTTTTCGAAACGTGTATAAGGTGTAGCTGCCTGACTGGCGTCCGGTGTGATCAAGCCGTACCGATGAAAGATATTGTTAATGGTACGGACACAGGGAACGTTTGGAATACCTTGTCGTTTCAAAAGGGTATGGACAACTAAGGCACACGCGTCATAATTTTCTTTTCGTGTCTTGATGACCAGTGCTTCCATTTCAGGGGATGTGCGATTGGCACGGTGGTGAGGTTCTCGTGAAAGTTCTTCACAAGAAGAATTTTCACGATACCTCTTAATCCACTTGTCTCCTGTAGGACGACTGATTCCATATTCAAGACAAAGGGCTTTTTTGCTCTTCTCATGAGCAAGTACCCGTTCAACGGATAAGGTAAAATATATTTCGCAAATTCAATTTCATAAAAAATAGACATAGTCTA
>ERZ507072.1062-NODE-1062-length-15047-cov-11.354856_pt1 | contig 15047 bp, 7 predicted proteins | sample MGYA00512864_ERZ507072 | MGnify/ENA metagenome assembly ERZ507072 | reverse complement strand
ACCTGTTAACCCGTTAACTTGTCAACTTGTTTACTAATTCCGCCAACGCGTTAACATATGTCACATCTACTTCGTTACATCTTGATTTTATCTCGTCAATTGTTTGTTATAAGTAGGCATGTCAACTAATTTTGAATACCTACTTATGAAATTAATCAATGGGTAGAGTACCATTATGTATTGGGGGGCCGTTTATGAATTTCAATCTTTATCTTTCTTGGGAACCGATTTTTTAATAAGAAAGGCAAATTTTGAAATCCATAAAAGTTCAGACCAGTTATTTATTGAGCAGCTTTTTTGGTGCTAAAGCGGTAAATGACATGCAACATAAAGAAGCGTCCCACAGTTTCCGACCATCCCGAATTGCGTGTGTTGTCACTTACATAGTTCCATGTTTGTACACGTTGGTTGAGCAAGTCACTTGCTTCAAACTTAAGTGCCAATGTCTTGTTGCGCAAGAACGACTGCGTAATGGCAACATTCCATATAGTACGCCAAGGGTAGTCAATGGGCGAAGTTCCATTGTGTCGGTAAATTGTGTTGATATTTGTTTTAATGCTCATGTCCCAAGGCAACGTATATTGCGCGTTAGCAGTTAGCATATTGCCGATAGCCGTGTTGCGTTTGTTGTTGGGGGCGTCAGTCAATTCAATGGTTGAGTATACCATATCACCTACCGATGCTATTAGTTTGCCAAAGTTGAAGCTTACATTGACCGAATTATACAAGTTGTGCGCTCTGTGCAAATAAAGTGCCGAGTTGCCTGTTGTGGCAATGCTGTATTGCGGTTGGCGCTGCCAAGTGTAGTAATTGCTGAAGCTCAGAATAATGCGTCTCTTCTTTTCAAGTGGGGTGTTAAAATTTAAACTGGGCGATATGTTCCAATAGCCTTGTCCAAGGTTAACATTCTCGCTCGTCGTAATACCTGTTACTTTGTTATACGTTTGCTTTGAAGTAACTATGTTTGTAACTCGTTGCGCACCCATGTTTAATGAGAGCATTTGTCCGTGTTTAAAGTTATATTCATAACCTAAGGTTAACCTATTATTGTGCTTTTTGTGCAAATTGGGGTTACCTAAACTAATGCTGAGCGGATTACTATTGTCGGGTAGAGTAATAGTTTGTTGCAGCGAGGGATTGCTGGTTTCATAGTTGTAATTCAGCGTAAAGGTGCCAATAGAGTCAGTTTGATAGCGAGCATCCAGTCCGAAATAATACTCTGTGGCATGTCGATCGGGGTGGAGGGGCGTGTAATCCCCCTTAAGGTAGTCAAGTCGGCTATAAATTAAGCGGAAGGTGTTCTGTATGTTTATGTTTAACCCATTCTTCTTGTACTGTAGTTTGTTCTCAAACCAATGACGTCGATCAAGATTGAGCGAGTTAATGGTTTGCTCCTTATCGCGAGCCGTGACTTGCCATGCATCAGTGGTGGGCAACATGCCTAATATATGTAGGTAAGTGTCGAAGTCGGCAAAGTCACCTCCCAAGCGTTCCAAGCGATAGGCATTGGCATCACTATGATAGCGCGAAATGGTAGTGCCATAGGTAAAGCGCATGGTTTGAAGCAGAGGTAACGGTATGTTTAAGTCAACAAAGTTTTGCAAACTAAAGTTGTGTGCGTTTGTCAGAGAGTAGCGGTTGTAGAGAGGGTCAACCATGCTTTGTCCTTGTTGCTGTTGATATTGTTGGTAACTCTCAAGCGAGTTTCGCTTGCTGTTAGAGTACGAATAGGTTAGTTGGTTACGCAATGAGAGTCGCCAATTATTATCAGTCAACTTATGCGTAATGTATAACCAGTTACCCAAACTGTGTGAGAGACTATGGTCGTCGCTTTCTATACGTGTAAGCATATTAGCTGAATGCTCGTTCAGTGGCCAGCCTTGTGCAGCATATTTCAACAAGGAATCAAGTGGTGAAGCAAAGTTGTCATTGCTTGTAAAGCCGCGGTTCCATTGTCCTTGTTGCTTGCTGGTGCGGTCGTCATTGGTAGTATATCCATACTGCGGTTGCAACTCAACGTAAGTGCGGTCAGTGGGTTGCCATGTTAATGTAAAGTTGCCCCGCCATATGCGTTCATCGTTTTTGCTATGGTTTTTAGTGAGTGTGGTGCATGTGCTACCATCGTCAAGGTAATCTTCGTTGTTACTAAAGTGAGTATCCTTGTGTCCGCGATAGTCCCAATCAACTGCCCCTGTAATCTTAAAAACCCCTTTTTTATACTCTTCCTTGCCATTATTCCACATAAACGAAATTCCAGGTTGCATGTAGCGTGTGTCACCACTCGAACTGCCAGCTCCCCCATTGTCGTTCCAGTCGCCATTGTCGCTAACACTTTGATATTCAGCAGTGTTAGTAAAGCCTCCGTAGGCACTGATGCGTGAGTGGTTGGTAAAGGTGTTAGCAAAGCCACGATAGAGCCAACGGTGGTCAGTGCCTTCACCAATGTCAGCATTGCCCGTCCAAGTGCCCATGTACTTTTGTTTAAGAATCACATTTATCACACGTTCACGTGAGCCATCGTCAATACCCGTAACTTTAGCTTCGGTAGTAAGGTCTTCATATGCCTTTACGCTTTTGATAATGTAAGCGGGCAAGTTTTGAAGGGCCAGCTTCGTATCTCCCCGCTTAAAGTCAGTGCCATTAACTAACACGCGGTTCACCACCTTGCCACGATAGTAAAGTGCGCCATCTTTTATTTCAAGTCCAGGCATACGACTAATCATGTCTTGTAGCATATCGCCTTTTGTAGCCCCCAACGCATCCATGTCATAAATTACAGTGTCCTTTTTAGTAACAAATACCAAGCGAGTGGCCGTAATGGAAGCCTCGCCCAAGTTGTGATCTTTATTGGGTTGGGGCGATTTTGTCTTAGTGCTATCTATATGTGTCTTGATGGTGTCGTTTTGCGTAACATGACGTAAAGCGTGGCCTTGTAGTGCAAACGGAAATAATGCGAATAAAGGGAATGTACGTAGGTATAATAAATTCATTGAATAATGTTGCTGTATGAACAATGTAATATGTTTTGCTGACAAAGGTAAGAAAATAGGCATAGATTATACAAACAAATGAATGATAATTTTTAAAAGTACCATTATAACCTCCACTCCATAAACAAAACTTTTTAATCAATGTATCATGGCAAGAAATAGAAACTCATGTCATGATGAAACAAAGACACTCAGTAAAGCCCATGAAATGTATGAAACAGTCGAAGCATTCAAAGAGTAAACTCTTAGTTGAAACAACTCATAAAAGAGTCTTAGAGGTTTAGATGTAGTAATGTCAATAATTTTCATTATATTTGCAACGTCATAACCTGTTATGGAACAAAACAAACAACCCTTAAAGCCAGAACCTGCCTATAGGTCGCGGCTAAAGGCCGAAAAGGCCAACGAACTCTACATTAAGATAATTGAAAAACTGACGCGCGAAAAACTCTATCGTGACCCCAATTACAACACGCAAAAGCTTGCAGCCGATTTGCAAACTAACACACGTTACATATCGGCAGCTGTGGCTGTGTGCACAGGTAACAATTATAGTGCGTTAGTCAATAGCTTACGTTTGCGTGATGTAATGAAAATGATGCAGTCTGCCCAGTATAACCAAATGACGATTGAAGAAATTGGGCTAATGGCAGGTTTTTCATCACGTCAAGCTTTCTATTTAGCTTTTCATCGTGTGTATCATTGTACACCGCGTGCCTATCGTTTGCAACTTGAACGACTTAAAGGTAAAGACGAACACGAAAAGTTTTCGTAAACGTAGTAAGGATTTTTATGCTAACCGAAAACGAAAAAGAACAAATCACTCAGTTGGTACACCATTGGGTAGTGCCTGCCATAGGGTGTACTGAACCCGTTTGTGTGGCTTTAGCCGCAAGCAAAGCAACTGAGGTGCTGGGCTGTGTGCCCCAGCACATCGATGCTCACTTAAGTGCCAACATATTGAAAAATGCAATGGGTGTGGGCATTCCTGGCACAGGCATGGTGGGGCTACCCATAGCCATAGCCTTAGGTGTGCTGATAGGTAAGGCCGACTACGGACTTGAGGTGCTACGCGATAGTACCCCTGAGGCAGTAGAGCGTGGTAAACAATACATTGCAGAGCAGCGCATTGACATTCAGCTAAAAGAGGATGCTCCCGAAAAACTTTATGTTGAAATTAAAGCACATGATGCTGCTGGAAACGTGGCTACAGTGGTGTTGGCACGTGAACATACACATTATATATATATAGCGCACAACGATGAAGTGCTGCTCAATGTTCCACTTCAAGAGAACCAGCAAGAGGTAAACGATGAAGTTGCTAACTCGGCTGATTTGCAACTCAACTTGCACAAGGTGTGGGAGTATGCTACCACTATGCCCCTTGATCAAATAAAATTCATTAACGAGGCTCGACGATTGAACGAACGTGCTGCAGAACTTTCGCTGGAGGGCAATTATGGACATTGTTTAGGCAAGGTGCTGAGTAGACCTTTAGGACGAGGCATTATGGGCGACAATATATTTTCGCACATATTGTCGTCAACATCGTGTGCTTGCGATGCTCGCATGGCAGGTGCCATGATTCCCGTAATGAGCAACTCGGGGTCGGGCAATCAAGGCATATGTGCTACCAACCCCGTGGTGGTGTTTGCTGAGGAAAATCATAACACCGCTGAGGAAATGACACGTGCCTTGATGTTGTCACACCTTACAGCTATTTACATAAAGCAAAGTTTGGGCACTTTGTCAGCTTTGTGTGGTTGTGTGGTGGCTGCTACAGGGTCAAGTTGTGGCATTACTTACTTAATGGGAGGCAATTATGAGCAAATGACCTTTGCCGTAAAAAATATGATAGCCAACCTTACGGGTATGATATGTGACGGCGCCAAACCCAGTTGTGCGCTGAAGTTAACAACGGGGGTGAGCACAGCTGTGCTATCGGCCATGTTGGCCATGCAAGGCAATTGCGTGACGAGTGTTGAAGGCATTATTGACGACGATGTTGACCAAAGCATTCGTAACCTTGTGAGCATAGGGGCTGGGGCTATGAACGAAACCGACCATTGTGTGCTCGATATTATGACGCATAAAAAGAAATAAAAAATAAAATTGTTTGAGAGAAACTTGTTGTAAGCAAAGTGTGCTTTAAATGCATCAACCTTTCAAACGCCTAAACCATAAATAAATGAAAAGAACGCTTGCTACCACCTTGCTGCTTGCTGCCTTAACTGCAAACACGGCAACAGCACAGATGAGTTTGGTAAACCCCGTACCGCAAAAGGTTACGGCTTCGAGTAAAGGCATCATTGCTGCTCCCACAGAATGGAAGTTGGTGAGCGACAAAAATCGTAGTAATAGCATTGCTGCTGCTGCCATTTGTGCTTCAAAGCTTGTAAAGCAAAGTCCTTCAGCCTCATTCAGCGTAAAGATTGGCGTAAAGGGCGACAAAACAGTTAGCAAGGTAGCTAAACTCATACCCGCTAAGGCTGAGGGTTATTATTTGTCTGTTACGAACAAGGAGGTAATCATAGCAGGTGCCGATGAAGAGGGCTTGTTCTATGGTGTACAAACCTTGTTAGGTTCTGTAGCTGAGGGTAAACTTGAATGTTGCACCGTAACTGACTGGCCCGATGTACCCTTCCGTGGAACGGTTGAAGGCTTTTATGGCACCCCGTGGAGCCATCAAGCTCGTTTGAGCCAAATAGAATTCTATGGCCGCAACAAAATGAATGTTTACATTTATGGTCCAAAGGATGACCCTTACCATCGTGGTCAGTGGCGCAAGCCTTACCCCGATGCAGAGGCTAAGCGCATACAAGAGTTGAACGAATGTGCTCAGCGCAATGGTGTAAACTTTTATTGGGCCATTCACCCGGGTGTTGACATCAAATGGAATGATGCTGACCGCGATGCCTTGGTAGCCAAACTTGAAAAGATGTATGACTTGGGCATTCGCTCGTTTGCTGTATTCTTTGACGATATTTGGGGCGAGGGTGCTAAGGGTGACAAACAAGCTGAATTGCTGAACTATGTTGACAACCACTTTGTAAAAACTCACAAGGGGGTACGTCCGCTCGTAATGTGTCCTACCGAGTACAACCGTGCTTGGGCCAACGATGCTGGTGGCTATTTGCGTACGTTGGGCACAAAGATGAACAAAAGTGTGCAAATAATGTGGACGGGTAACTCAGTGGTGCATTGCATTGACAAGGAGAGCATGGAGTGGATTAACCAACGCATTGACCGTAAGGCTTACATTTGGTGGAACTTCCCTGTAAGCGACTTTGTGCGTGATCACATCCTCTTAGGTCCAGCCTATGGCAATGGCCTTGACATAGCTAATGATGTGTCGGGCTTTGTGTCAAACCCCATGGAACATGCTGAGGCTTCAAAAATTTCACTCTATGGCATAGCCGATTACACTTGGAACATGAAGGCTTATGACTATAAGGCTGATTGGGAAAAGGGCTTAAAGGCTGTGTTGCCCGACAACTATGAAGCGTTGCGCACTTTTGCCCTTTACAACAAAGACCTCGGACCTAATGGTCATGGCTTCCGTCGTGAAGAGGGTGATGAAATAAAGGATGTGGCTGCTGCTGCCTTACAAGGTGATGGCAAGGCTGTGCAAACTCTGTTTACCAAGAGTTATGAATTGCGTGTGGCTGTTGACCAACTTTTGGCCGATAACTCAAATGCCGAATTGAAGCGTGAACTGCGTCCCTGGTTGTTGCAAGGTAAAAATGTGGCTGACTATGGTGAGGCTGTTTGCATGATGGCTATTTGCCAACAACATCCTAATAACAAGGCTTATCCCTCGTTCGACCAACTTTATAAGCAAATTCGTGCTTTGCAAGTGCAAATGTATGAGTTAGAGAATTCTGATGTGCGTCATGCCCTTCAGCCTGGTATTAAACTTGCTACCAAGGTGTTATTGCCTACACTCAACAAGCTCTTTAGCCAAACGGTAGATGCTTATAACAAGGCCAACGGCACACAGTTAGACAATTCGTCAGAGTATAACCCTTACAAAATTGTTTCTGATGTTCCGCAATTGGCTTTGTTGCCAGTGAGCGTTCGTGGCAATGATGTTACGGTGGCTCCATCGCTTGAGGTGATTAAGTGGCCTAAAGATGCTGCCTTCACTATTGAGGGCGATCGCGACATCACGTTGGCTGGCATGGAGTTTAACTTGGGCGTGCCTGGTGTGGCTAAGAACTTTAAGCTTGAACTCTTCACTAACGGACAGTGGAAGCAAGTAAGTCTGTTGCACTACAAAGACAATGACCCTGTAATTCACACAGGTAACGAACTGGGCGGTATGAGTGCCTCAACGTTGCGCATTACTAACATTAGTGGTGCTGAACAACAGGTTTACTTTAAGATGTTCAAGTTTATAAAGCGCTAATGCGTGATGGCAATATAATAGTGTCATAGGGTACTTAAAAGCTATGATGCTAATAAGTAGGTACTTAAAATTATTTTGATCACCTACTTACATAAAAACATTTAGCAGTTTTACATTTTACCTAAATTCATAATAAAAAGGTGAAGTGTAAAACTGCTTTTTTGTTAGCTCTGTTGTTGGTTCATTATTTATTAGTAATTTTACTGCGCATTTTGTAACCCAAATTGCGATGATTTCGAAAAACATCAAAACAAACCTCAATACATGAAAAGAATCTTACTTTTATTTCTTTGCCTTATTACCAGTGGGCTGATGATGGCAGAGATAAGTTTTAACAGTACTACCAAGTACCGCATCAGTTGCAAAAGGTACAATGCATCGGATGCAGCAGGCTCGGTCGTATTGGGAGCTAATCACAACTCATCGGCCGAGTTGTATTACCTCACAACGGCTAACTACTCTGACGATAGTTGGTGGTACATTCGTAATCAAGGCAGTGGCTACGTGTTTGTCAATGCTAAGAGTGGTGAGTACATGACATTCACTACTGCTTATGATGGATACACGATTAAGAATCTTGCTTTGACCAGTTCGCTCACAAGCGATTGCGTGTGGAACATCTTGACGCAGTCAGATGGTTATGCTATCATTAGCAGTAACACGTCAAATTATGTGTTCGACTTGCGCACCAACCTTTTGCTTGGTACTTATCATAGTGCCAATTACGGCAGTAATGAACTTTTCAAAATATATGATGAACAGGGTAACGATGTGCTTAATGGCAAAGGGGAAGGCTCAGGTGGTGGCTCAGCATCCACTGACGACTACACCAGTTCCACTTATGGCACCAATTCAAATGGTGAGTATTGGGAGCGCACACAACTAACGCAACCAGTGGTGTATACCACCAATACCACTAACCCTGTGCTTTATTCTATAGTAAACTTGCGCTCAGGACGCTATGTGGGCATTGGGGTAAGCAAAAATACGGATGCTACCTGCTTGGTTGAAGAAAATGACGCTACGAATCGTGCTCAATTTTATTTTGTGAAGCGCGATGAAGGTGTGCAAATATTCACTAAGGATGGCTCGTACGTTTCAACCAACTATCCAACTCCTGATAATAGTGTAACTGATAAGCGTGCTGGCTTAAGTGTGGTTGATGGCACACCCGATGGCAACATTTGGACTTGGGGGTGGGCCAATGTAACCCGTGCTGGTTACACTATTACAAAACTTGATAACCTCAGTTCCAGTGATGCAACACAGTATGCAATGACATCGTGGAACGACTATAGTCTTGACAATAATTCGGGTAATGAAAACGTGCGCGAAATAGGATTGTGGGATGCGAACGATGATGGCTCAACCTTTGTGTTCACATCAAGCGACATGCGACATGCACAATACTTAAAGCAGCAGGGCATAGATTTAGGCCTTGACTTTACCCCCAAATCGTTCGACACCGCACTCGACTCATTTTTGTTAGGCAACAAACAAGTGCCTTATGATAGTTATAGCCGTGTGTTCTACTATCCGCTGCCTGAGAGCGTGCGCGAAAATGGTAACTATACTACCTCGTTCCGCTACACGTTGACACCCGCTTTAGCTGGCAATTACAAGTTGAGCGTAAATAATCAAGAGCCCGATGCTGATGGCAACATTACCATTGACCATGTAAATTGCGATCGCTCCTATTCAGTAGCACTCAAGGACCTTGATGGAAACACGGCACTAACAGGAGCTATACGCTTTACCTTCTTACCCGTGGTTGAGGTGAACGATAGTTACATAGTGTATGGAAGTTACACCAATGGCACCATACGCTTAACTTATCCCGAGAGTGAGGGGTTAGATTCTGTTTACCATGCAGCGTTTAAAGTGCGTGGCGCTTCATCACAAAACTATCCTAAAAAATCGTATGCTGTGAAGTTGCGCGATGCTGAAGGTAACTCTATTGACCGCAAAATGTTAGGCTTGCGCTCTGACAATAATTGGATTCTCGATGCCATGTACATTGATTTGGCTTGTATGCGTAATCGTGTATGTACTGACATTTGGAACGACTTTGCAGTGAAACCTTATTATGCCGATCGTGAAAAGAAAGTGCGTACAGGCACCCGCGGTAAGTTTGTTGAGATGATTCTTAACGGACGCCATAACGGACTTTACTGCATGACCGAGAAGATGGATCGCAAGCAACTTAAACTCAAAAAGTTTGTACCTGCCAGCGAATCATCAACAGGTGAGGACGAGGTGCATGGCTTGCTTTATAAGTCAACTGACTGGACTTATGAAACTTTTATGGGACATGAACAAAACAGCCTTGTGCTCAGCAATGCCAGTCCAGCAGGTTTTTCAAATCGCTTGGGCAGGGAAACATGGCGTGGTTATGAATTCAAATATCCCGACTATCAAGATGAGGCTGTTGACTGGGAACCGCTCTATAATGCGGTGAACCATGTGGCTGCCACAAAAACGCAAAGTGCATTTGATGATGGGTTTGAAACCTACTTTGACTACCCCTTGATGCGTGACTTTTATTTGTTCCTTGAGCTGATTTTGGCCACCGATAATCATGGCAAGAACATGCTCTTCTATGTTTATGACAAGCAAGGACCTGAGGGTGGAAAAATTGCCATTGCTCCTTGGGACATGGATGGTACACTTGGTCAACGCTGGGATGGTTCAACATCAATAACAGGTGCCAATCAAGACTTCGACCAATTCATTAATGCCAACGAGCATGGTCAGTACACTCCCTTCTTACGTTTAAAACTAAGTAGTAAGTATGATTGGAAGGGCGACCTTAGTAAGCGTTATGCTGAGTTGCGTCAGAGTGGCGTGTTTGATGGAGATAACATAGCCAACCGCATAGCTAACTATGCTGAGTTGTTTGAAGAGAGTGCTGCCGATGCTCGCGAAGAGGGCAGATGGGGTCATTATCATCGCAACCTGCAGTCAGCTGCCATCTACGCTGAAAGTTGGATTCGTCGTCGTGTGAACTACCTTGACGATAAGTATGGTTATGACCCATCAATCACTCAAATTAACGAAGCCAGCCAAGAGGCTCACTTTAATGTTACAGGTGAAAAGGGTAGCATTGCGGTTACTGTGGGTAAGGCACAATTGGTGCGTGTTTATTCCACTACAGGCGCGCTGCTCCGTACAGAGCAAGTGTCACAAGGATTCACTTTGCTACAAGGCATTGCACCTGGCATCTACATTGTTAATGGTGTGAAGGTGATGGTTGAATAATCAAGAACAGGAATATTTTACAAATCTGTTAAACACAGGAATAACTCGTTGGCGAATTTTGCGATTAACGGGTTGACAAGTTAGCGGGTTAACTTGTTAACTTGTTAACCGAAAATCGCGTTAACCGAAAAATCCGCCAACGTGTTTACAATATATAATATGATAACAGCAGAAACTCCACTTGATGAGCAGTTGCGCTATGTAAAACGCTCACTACGTGGTGTAATGAATGGCCCCGTAAGTGCTTCGATGCGCGAAAAGGGTTTGAACTATAAAGTAATATTTGGTGTAGAACTACCACGTTTGCAGCAAATGGCCACAGAGTTGCCCCATACCTATGAATTGGCCGCGGCTTTGTGGAAAGAGAATATACGTGAATGCCGCTTGTTGGCTGGCATGCTGATGCCTACATCTTGCATGGATGCAGAGTTAGCACGCCTTTGGGTAGAGCAAATGCATTATGTTGAAGAGGCTGAATGCACCGTGTTACACCTTTTCAGTCGTGAGCCTTGGGCTTCAGTTTGCGCTTTTCAGTGGATTGCTGATGAGGCTGAAATGTTACAATTATGTGGCTACTTGTTGCTATCGCGCTTATTTATGAAGGGGGCTGTGCCCTCAGAACGCGATGCGCAAGAATTCCTTGATCAAGCTGCTACCGTGCTGCAACAACCACAAACACCTGTGGGGCGTGCTGCTAGCAAGGCCGTGGTGAAGTTTATGGATATAGGCGAACAACAAGCAGAGGCTGCTGAACAAATGTTGCAAAGCTTGTAAGATAAAGACCCTCGTTGCGAGTGTAATAACACTTTTATGCTGACGAGGGCCTTTGCTTTTATTTCGCGTTGGTGGATTTAGTTAATGGGTTAACCTGTTAACCCGTTACCCCGTCAACTTGTTACCCCGTCAACCTGTTAACCTGTTACCCCGTCAACTTGTTAACCTGTTACCCCGTCAACTTGTTAACCTGTTAACCCGTCAACTTGTTAACCTGTTAACCCGTCAACTTGTTAACCCGTCAACTTGTTAACCCGTCAACTTGTTAACCCTAAAGTAAGTGTAGTACTCAAGTGCCAATGGAGTTCGTAGTACAGGACAAGTGCAGCAGCGCGCCTTAGGGCTTGTAAAGTAGGTGTTCAAAATTTTACAAACTTTGCCTATTTACTACTTGTTCAATAAAATAGCAAGCAGTAACTTTGCATACATAAACCCGTTGGCGGAATTTCAGGTTAACGGGTAAACAAGTTGACAGGTTAACAAGTAAGTATGCTTTACACCACTTATTATGTTAAAGCCAGAATGACAAGAAACTTAAAAAGCTTGGCAACATACCTGTTAACCCGTTAACTTGTCAACTTGTTTACAAATTCCGCCAACGCGTATACATAAACAAAAAAGCATTGTTATGCACTACACCATAGATAATATAACTGCCCTCATCGGCGCTCGTCGCTTTGGCTCGGCCGAAGCACGCATTGATTGGCTGTTGACCGACAGCCGTTCGCTTGCATTCCCTGAAACAACTTTGTTCTTTGCCCTACGAACCAAGTTGGGCGATGGCCATCATTACATAGCCGAACTCTATCGTCGTGGTGTGCGCAACTTTGTAGTAGGCAATGTGCCTACTAATTATGCAACTGATTATGCCGATGCTAACTTTTTGTTAGTGGTAAGTCCGTTAAAAGCTTTACAGCGTTTGGCTGAACGTCATCGTGAAGAATATAACTTACCAGTTATAGGTGTAACCGGTTCTAATGGTAAAACGGTGGTGAAGGAATGGCTTTACCAATTGCTCTCGCCCAGCATGCGTGTTACTCGTTCACCGCGTTCTTATAACTCGCAAGTGGGGGTGCCTTTGAGCGTGTGGTTGCTTGACGAACATTCGCAAATAGGTGTGTTCGAGGCTGGCATTTCACAACCTGGCGAAATGTCGGCCCTCAAAGCTATTATTCAGCCAACCATAGGCATTATGACTAACATAGGGCCTGCTCATCAAGAAAACTTTGCCACTATTCAAGAAAAGTGCCTTGAAAAGATTTCACTCTTTAAAGATGCTGATGTAGTAATATATTGTGCCGATGACCCTATTATAAGCGAATGCATGGCGGCCTCACTCTACACAGGCGATGCCATAGCGTGGTCAGAGCAGAATGCTGATAGCCCCCTCTTTATACGTAAGGTTGAAAAACAAGAGCGTAACACGCACATTGTGTATCGCTTCTTATCTTCAGAACATGAGGTGAATATTCCCTTTACTGACGATGCTTCGGTGCAGAACTGCATTCATTGTTTAGCTACATGCCTTTATCTGCATTTGCAACCCGAGGTGATTGCTCAGCGAATGGCTACACTTGAACCTGTGGCTATGCGACTTGAGGTAATACAAGGCGTGCGCAATTGCACTTTAATAAACGATAGCTATAACTCTGATGTGGCTTCGCTCGACATAGCGCTCGACTTTATGAACCGACGTCCTGAACAAAAGGATAAGGGTAAAACACTCATTTTATCAGACATTTTACAAACAGGATTATCGGCTAATGAACTCTACACACAGGTGGCCGACATGGTAAACCATCGTGGCATTGACCGCTTAATTGGTGTGGGACCTGAAATATCATCGGCTCATTCACTATTTAAGGTAAACAAAACGTTCTTTCCATCAAGTGACGCGCTGATTGAAAGTGGACTGCTCGATACACTCAGCAATGAAATGGTGCTGATAAAAGGTTCACGAAAGTTTGGCTTTGAACAAATAACAGCTGCACTCTCATTACGTGTACACGAAACTACGCTCGATGTAAACCTCGAAGCCATAGCCGAGAACCTTAATTACTATCGTTCGTTCATGAAGCCCGAAACAAAAATAACTTGCATGGTGAAGGCTTCAGCTTATGGTGCAGGGGCTGTTGAAATAGCTAAGACATTGCAAGACCGTGGTGTTGATTACTTAGCTGTAGCTGTGGCCGATGAAGGCGCAGAGTTGCGCCGTGCTGGCATTACTACGGGCATTATTGTGATGAACCCCGAAATGACAGCTTTCAACACTTTGTTCCAATACGACTTGGAGCCAGAAGTGTATAGCTTTAAGCTGCTTGATGCTTTGGCGCATGCTGCTGAAAAAGAGGGCATACAAGCCTTCCCCGTACACATAAAACTTGACACAGGCATGCATCGCTTGGGCTTTAATCCGCTCACCGATGTGCCACAGGTTATTGACCACTTAAAGCGTCAATCGGCCATTGTGCCGCGTTCAGTATTCTCACATTTCGTGGGTTCTGATTCGCCCGACTTTGATGAATTCTCACAACATCAGTTTGATTTGTTCGATAAGGCATCACGTCAGTTGCAAGCAGCCTTCCCCGATAAGGTGTTGCGACACATATGCAATAGTGCGGGCATTGAGCGTTTCCCCGAGCGTCATCTTGACATGGTGCGCTTAGGATTGGGACTTTATGGCATTGACCCTATTGACAATCGTCGTTTGCACAATGTAACCTCATTGCGTACCACGATTTTGCAAATACGTAATGTGCCTAAGGGCGACAGCATTGGTTACTCACGTCGTTCATTTGTTGATCGCGACTCACGCATAGCAGCCATACCTATAGGGTATGCTGATGGTTTGAATCGTCACCTTGGTAACCGTCATTGCTATTGCTTAGTAAATGGCCATAAGGCTCCTTACATAGGCAACATTTGTATGGATGTGTGCATGATTGACGTTACTGACATACCTTGTCAAGAGGGTGATACAGTTGAAATATTTGGCGATAATTTGCCTGTAACCGTACTATCTGATGTGCTTGACACCATTCCTTATGAGGTGCTCACATCAGTTAGCACACGTGTAAAGCGTGTTTACTTTCAGTAATGCGAATTTACTCAGAATAGAAGAGAATAGCTTTTATAGTTTTATGAGTAGGTGTTCAATATTATGCTTACATACAGAGGGCGTATTGATAAATGCGCTGCTCATGTAATACTATATTGAACACCTACTTACTTATTTATATATATAATATCAATAGTCCGTTAATTCTAGCGTAACTAATTGAAAATGAGATATTTATTTAATAAAATATAACTATTAAAAAATGGTTAAGTGGCTGATTATCAGTAACTTTATAGTTCTCTAAGCTTAAAGTAAAATGACATCAGAACCACTCAACCAATATACGGATATTTGCAAAGATGCGATTAAAGGTTCATCTGCAAAGTTAGGTAAAACTTTCGAGAATCTAGTTTTAGAAATACTCTTGTTGTACATAGTGATACAAAGAAAGATAAATTTTACTCAAATGGAGCGTTATGGCACGCATTGTGAGCAGACCTACAGAATGAATTTCAACCGCGGTAGAGCCAAATGTATCAACTGGGTTAAGTTCAATCTA
>ERZ507072.1056-NODE-1056-length-15083-cov-5.318539_pt1 | contig 15083 bp, 10 predicted proteins | sample MGYA00512864_ERZ507072 | MGnify/ENA metagenome assembly ERZ507072 | reverse complement strand
GAACAGCCCTAACCCCACTGCTGCGCACAAAATACGCTCCGGAATGGCATCCGTTCACAGTGGGAATAGGACTGAGGTTATAAGATATTGTTATTATATTTCTACATTCTCTCCATTATCTCCAGACACATACGTGTGTTGTGATAAGGACATTTCCAGAATCCGGCTTTATCGTCTGAGTGGTTGACGGAGCCATCCTCGTTGATGCTCCAAAACCACTCGCCGTTCTTCTGGTCGACGAGGCGTGTCTTGGTGTAGTTCCAGCAGCGTGCGGCTATGCTAAGACATGCCTCTTTTCCGAAGTGCTGCCAGAGATTTACGTGTCCGATGATGTTCTCACACTGCACCCACCACTGCAACGAACGGTCTGTCTTGCCTGTGTCGGTCCAGCGTTCGTAAATCATCGAACCGTCGTCCAGCAAGCCTTCGTCAGCAGCCACAGCCACATTCTTCACCACCGGCTCAATCCACTGCAGCACATCCTTGTCGCCAATAACGAGCGCCGTCTCATGTAGCAGCCATGAAGCCTCAATGTCATGACCGAAGCTCTGTATGTTTCGGCGTCCCTGCCACTCGTCGTTGAAGAAGAGATCCAGGTGGTTGGTCTGCTTGTTGAGCAGGCGGTCGGTGAAGATATGGAGCAGATTGACGAGGCGTTCCTTCAGTTCCGGTGACGGAGCCACGCGGTATAGATTGGTGTACGGCTCGATGATATGGAGGTGAGTGTTCATCGTGCGCGAACCGTTCTCGTCCTTGTCCGAGAGTCGCATGTCCGCTATGGGCTGCCAGTCGCGTGTGAGAGCCTCTATATATCCGTTGTTTTTAGCGTCGAAAGCATGCTTCTCAATGCTGTTATAGAGCGAGAGCGCACAGTTGAGCGCTTCCTTGTCGCCCGTGGCGCGTGCCAGTTCGGACATGCCGTAGATGGTGAATCCGATGGCGTATGTCTGTTTTTTTGTGTCCTTCGGTGTACCGTCAGCGTTAAGACTCCAGTAAACACCGCCGTATTCCTTGTCTACGAAGTGGTTGAGGATATATTCCTTTGCACGCAAAGCAGCGTCCAAGTAGCGATGGTCGCCAAGCACACGATAGGCAGCAGCGAACGCCCAAAGGATGCGTGCGTTGAGGATGGCACCCTTTTCGGCATCAGCCACGATATGGTCATTGCCGTCAATGCGTCCGTAGAAGCCTCCGCGCTCACGGTCAATCATGCGTTCGAGCCAGAAGTGCAGTATGTTGTTGGTGAGACACTCGTGCATCTCATTCTTCATTTCTTGTGTTGTCATTGTTATAAAATTCCTCCTTTTTGATGTTTTTTATTTTCTCTTCTCCTCTAATTCTTTTGTTATTGCCTTCATCTTTTCTTCCGACAGTGGATAGCACATAATGAATATAAACGAGAGTAATGCTCCGGCTGCAGGTAGCAGGCTGAGGAACATCTTAATGCCATTTATTGTCTCGGGATTCTGTGTGCCGTTGGCTACGAAGCCGAAAGCAGAGAGCAGAATACCGGTGAGTGCTGTACCTATAGCCCAACCGAATTTCTGGCTCATTGACGATGACGAGAATATAAGGCCTGTGGCACGGTTGCCAGTCTTAAGCTCGCTATAGTCGGCACAGTCAGCATACATACTCCATAGCAGTGGAAATACGCTACCGGCGCATACCGAAATGAGAGCTTGGAAGATGAATATTGCCACGAGTTGGGATTTGTCGAAGAAGTAGAACACTACAGATAGTATGGTCGCAATAAGCATAGCAGACATGAAAGTACGGCGCTTGCCTATGTGGTTGCTCACGGGAGCAGCGAGCAGAACGCCCACGATGTTAGCAGCCTGTCCTACAGCGAGATAGAGTCCGCTAAGAACGAACGGTATTCCGAGGAATGTGATGTCGCCAAATGCTGTCTCGTCAACGAAATACTTAAAGTAGTAAACCGTTGCTCCGTCGCGTATGGAGTTGAATACAAGCGAAGCTATACCTGCCCCGAGTAATATCCACCATGGACGGTTGTGCAAAAGATCGCGCAAGTCGTTCTTTAGAGGGGTCTTTGCTTCCTTCACAGGACGTACACGTTCTTTAGTAAGTGCAAAGCAAGCGAAAAACAGTATGGCGCACATAACAGCAATGACTGTAACAGTCATAAACCATCCGAATTGTGGGGCTGTCATCCATCCTACCATAATGTCATCCGGACGGTCTCCGCCGAATGCCTTTACCATAGGAGTGAACAGCAGTAAGGCGATGAACGAACCTAAATATGCGAACATCATACGGTAGGTTGCGAGAGTATTTCGTTCAGCCGGGTTAGGACTCATCACTCCGAGCAGTGATGCGTATGGCACATTGATGGCGCTGTATACCATCATCATGAGTGTATAAGTTATGTAAGCATACACCAGTTTCATCGTACCACCGCAAGGCGGTGTGAGAAACGTAAGCATGCCTATCAGTCCGAACGGTATGGCAAGGTATAGCAGATAAGGACGGAACTTACCCCATCGGCTTTCTGTACGGTCTGCCACGACACCAACAACGGGGTCGAACACAGAGTCCCATACGCGTGTCACGGCAAACATTACGCCGACAGCGGCTGCTGACAATCCGAAGATGTCGGTGTAAAAAATCATAAGGTAAGCACCGAATATCTTCCAGAACATCGACGATGACATGTCGCCAAAGCCATATCCGATATTTTCTTTTAGCTTGATCATCTGTTTGTTAAAAAGTTAATTAGGTTGGGCATTAATAAATATATTGAACTTGCTATAGTTCAGTAAATTAACTGCAAAACTAAGGAAAATATTTGAAAGAAACGAGAGTTGAAAGCACAAAAACTCTCAACTCTCCACTTTCAGATTATAAACATTACTTTCCTAAAGTCTCGCGATTCTTAGCCACGAGTTTCTTTATTGTCTTCACGCTTGCTGCTGTAGCATATCCGTCCTCAGGAGTGTTCATGCAGTAGTCTACGAGCTTGTCCACTGTAGATACAGCCACGTGCATACGTGTGTCTGAACTTGCGTAATAGATAAGCACGCGTCCGTCCTCGTCCTCAATCCATCCGTTTGCAAACGCCACGTTCATCACGTCGCCGATGTATTCTTCTCCCTCAGGAACGAGGAAGTAGCCGCCGGGCTGTGCTATCACCTTAGTAGGATCTTCCAGCGATGTCATATACATATAGAGTACGTAGCGCAGACCTGAAGCGCAGCCGCGAACGCCATGAGCCAGATGCAGCCATCCCTTAGGAGTCTTGATGGGGTGGGGACCCTCACCGTTCTTCACCTCCATGATGGTGTGGTAATGACGTGCGTTGATGATTTTCTCCTCCTTCACCTCGGCGTGAGTCATGTCGTCAACGAGAGCCCAGCCGATGCCGCCGCCTGAACCGGCGTCGATAAATCCGTCCTGTGGACGAGTGTAGAGAGCGTACTTGCCGTTCACGAACTCAGGGTGGAGCACTACGTTGCGCTGCTGGCTCTTAGTCTTGAGGTCAGGCAGACGCTCCCAAGTCTTGAGGTCGTGAGTGCGTGCGATGGCAGCTGTGGCAGTGGCGGCAGAGAGGTCGCCGGGCTGCGAGTCGTCGTGACGCTCTGCGCAGAAGATGCCGTAAATCCATCCGTCCTCATGCTGTGTCAGACGCATGTCGTAGATGTTGGTGGCAGGGATAAGGTCTTCGGGCATTGTGATCGGCTCCTCCCAGAAGCGGAAGTTGTCGATGCCGTTAGGGCTTTCAGCCACTGCGAAGAAGCTCTTGCGGTCAGCTCCCTCCACGCGCACAACGAGCAGATACTTGCCGTTGAGCTTGATGGCTCCTGAGTTAAGTGTTGCGTTCATCATGATGCGCTGCATCAGATAAGGATTGTCCTTCTCGGAGAAGTCGTAACGCCATTCCAGCGGTGTGTGCTCGGCGGTGAGGACGGGATACTCATACTTGGTGTATATACCATTGCCCCACTGCTTCGGGGTGTTCTTACGCGTAAGAAGCTCTTCATGGTGTGCGCGGAGAGCCTCAACTCTTTTTGCGAAATTGCTCATGTTCTTTTTTTTTACTAAGCCTTATTGGGCCTTTCTGGGTTGTTTGGGAATTATTTACTTAATGTCTTTTACGAATAATGTTTTATTGTCATTATAGAACTCCTTGAAGTCCTGTTCTGATGGTTTGCCGGGAGCTGCTATGTAGTTCTCCGTCGGATTGTCCCATGCGTTTCGCCAGAGGAGGACGTAGCAGACGGGGTATTCCTTTAGGACGGGCAGCAGCGTCTGGGTGAACCATGTGGAGTCGGGTATGTTGTTATATCCCGTCTCCGTCAGAGCGATAAGCTTCTTGCGGTTTTCGCCAACCTTCTTCACCACGTCCAGCTCAGAGCGCAGCCAACCTTGATACTGTGCGTTGCTGTGTTCTGCGCGCTGATAGATGCCGATGAGGTCCACCACGTCGTCGCCGGGGTAATACTTCTCGTAATGCTCCACGGTCTCGGTCTGGTCTGCAAGGTTGGGGGAGTAAGCCCAGACGATGTTGGAGCATCCGCGACGCATCATATAGTTATGCGTATAGCGATAGAGCTTCTTATACTGCTCCGTGGTGCAGCGTCCTTCGCCCCACCAGAACCATCCTCCGCTCATTTCGTGCCAAGGACGGAAGATGACTGGCACCTTCTTTCCGTCAGCAGTCTTCAGCGAGAGAATGAAGTCAGTAATCTTACCCAGCCATGAGCAGAACTTCTTGTTGAGCTTGCCGCCGGGGAGAATCTTGCTTACTGCGTCGCCCTCGAAGTCCCATGCGTTCTTGCCCGTAACGGGATTGTTGGAATGCCAGCTCAGCGTTACGATGCCGCCGCGCTCATGCTGCTTGACGATTTCCTTGCGCATACGGTCGAATGGTACGCCGTCGAGGTTTTTGTCCTTGCCAAGCTCCATGTCGCCGAGGTCGAAGCCCATCACGGCAGGATAGTCGCCGCATACCTCCTTAACGTCGGAGCGACCTTCTTCCCAACTCCATGAGCAACCGTACATCGGGTCGTCCTGATGTCCGATCATCACGCCCTGCTTCTGTATCTGTGCCAAGCGATTGATGAGCTTAATGGCCGGCTGACGCGAAGCAGCTACCGATGATGTAGCAATGGCGAGGGCAGCCAATGTTGTCATTATCTTATTCATATTGGTTATTTATTATATTTTCGCAATGTTTTATTTCACCTCAAACTTTGTCTTCAGCAGGTGTGCGTCCTCACTTGATCCGCCAACCATTACCTCAAACTCGCCAGGCTCCACAGTCTTCTGCATGTGGATGTCGTAGAAAGCGAGGCGGTCTGGAGTGATGGTGAAGCTGACCTCCTTTGATTCGCCAGCCTTCAGTGCCACACGCTCGAAGCCCTTCAGCTCCTTGACTGGACGGGCAACTGACGAAACGCAGTCGCGGATGTACATCTGGGCTATCTCCACACCGTCGCGATTGCCGGTATTGGTGATTGTCACCGTGGCCTTCACCGATTCGTCCTTGCCGATGTTGTTGGCGGAGAGACGCAGGTCGCTATACTTGTATGTGGTGTATGAGAGACCGTATCCGAAGGGATAGAGCGGTGTGGACTTGCCGCAGACCACGGGATGGAAGAAGGCAGACGCCTTGTGGTTGTACCATGTGGAAATCTGTCCGGCAGAACGTGGCATCGTCATGGCGAGCTTTGCTGACGGATTCACCTTTCCGTAGACAATCTCTGCTATTGCCTGACCGCCGTACTGTCCCGGTTCCCATGCGTTGATGATGGCAGGGACGTGCTCTGCAGCATAGTTGACGCTGAGCGGACGACCGCTTATGATAATGAGAATGGTGGGCTTGCCCGTCTCGTTGATGCGCTCAATGAGTTGGTTCTGCAGTCCTACGAGGTTGAGGTTGTCACGGTCTGTGTCCTCACCGCTTGTGCGGTCGTTCCAGCGGAATCGCATCATATACTCTCCGCAGCACACGATGTTGAGGTCTGCTTCCTTGGCTTTCGCCACAGCCTCGTCTACCTTGGTCTGCGACATGTTGCGCGGATCCCAACCCTGATCAACGAACTCGAACTCCGTCTCGGGCGAAATCTGACGCAGTCCCTTCAGCACTGTCGTCACCTTGTCGTCAGGCTGCACTTCACTCCAGTCGCCCATGATGTTCTGGTCGTCGGCGTTGATGCCAGTCACAAGCACCTTCTTGTATTTCGTAGCGTCAAGAGGGAGAAGCGCATTGTCGTTCTTGAGCAGTACGATGGAATTACGCGCAGCCTCGAGAGCCGTGGCCTTATGTTCGGGATTGTTGATAACACGGTCGCGCTCCTTCGCCGTTACGTAAGGATGCTCGAAGAGTCCGAGCTGGAACTTCGTGTAGAGAATGCGACGTACCGACTCGTTGATTCGCTCCTCGGTTATCTTTCCTTCCTTCACCAGTTCCACTACAGCCTTCTGCCATTCCGGTCCGTGCATGTGCATGTCCATGCCGGCGAGAATGCTCTGCAGGAACGCTTCCTTGTTGTTGGCGGCTGTGAAGTGCTGGTCCACGCAATGCTCGATGTCCATCCAGTCCGATACGATGAAGCCCTTGAAGCCCCATTCCTTTCTGAGCACATCCTCCATCAGCCATTGGCTGGTGTGGCATGGGATGCCGTTCAGCTCGTTGTGCGACATCATCACCGTAGCTCCGCCAGCCTTAACGCTTGCCTCAAACGACGGGAAGAACACCTCACGCAGCGTGCGTTCCGACACGTCGCATGGTGCGCCGTTGGTGCCGTTGACAGAGTAAGAGCCTCCCACGAAATGTTTTACACAAGCAAGTACATCCTGGGTGGTGTTAAGGTTGCCTTGGTAGCCACGTGTAGTAGCCTCGCCCATCAATGTTACGAGATATGGGTCTTCGCCAAATGTCTCGCCGCAGCGTCCCCAGCGTCCGTCACGTGCCACTTCCACGTTAGGATTAAACGTCCAGTGCATGTTCATGGCGCGCATCTCGGCAGCGGTCTGTCGGGCTATGGTGTAAGCCATGGGCACGTCAAAAGACGATGCCAATCCGATGTTCGTAGGATAAACCGTATTGTTCTGACACTTGGCGTTGCCGTGAATGGCGTCAATGCCGATGAGAAGCGGAATCTGGAGACGGCTCTTCATTGCCAGCTTCTGCAGCTGATTGGCCTCCTCAAGAGTCAGCACATGCAGGAATGACGACACCAGTCCGTCGCTCGTCATCTTCTCTATGTCTTTCACCGTCATGCCCGGATAGAAGGCATTGGCGGTGTTGGTGGCAAGCTCTTCGGCAGTCATCGACTGCGAGTTCTCACGGAAATGCTCGATGCCGACCAGCTGATTCATCTGTCCCACCTTCTCCTCAATGGTCATACGTGAGAGGAGGTCCTCCACACGCTGCTCTATGGGAGCATTCGGGTCCTTGTATAAGAGATGCTTGGTACTGTCTTTAGCGGTCATGGTGATCGATGTTAGAGTTATTAATGCTGTTGCAATGGTTTTCTTCATGTAGTGATTTATTGTTTTGTTTGATTTTATCTCAGTCCCATTTGTTTCAGCAACCAGGCTTCCCATTCGTCCCACTGCTCCTGAACCCAGAAGTGGCGGGTTATCTGATAAGGGTGAAGTTCCTTAGGTGCTGTCACAATATTATATGTTGCGTAGGCAGTTGTCGGCGGCACAACATCGTCGTTATATCCAAACGAGAACCATCCCGGACAAGTGATTCGACGGGCGAAGTTAACACCATCATAGTAGCGTGATGTCTCTACTTTCTTTTGGTCGACGTTCTTTGGATTATAATAGAAGTAATGAGGCCATCCGCATGCAATGCCTTTAAGCGAGGCAGTATGGTCGCACATAGCAGCATGAACAGCACCATAGAATGTTACGCGTTTGTCAAGAGCTGCACAAACGAGCGAAAGCATACCACCCTGCGAACTGCCAGTAACGCCAAGTGACGTGCCGTTCCATTCTGGAAGCGACGCAATATAGTCGATAGAGCGCACGGCTCCAACGAATACACGCTTGTAATAGCAGTTGTCGCGATCGTTCATATTATAGTCCCAGTAGCCGTTCAGACAACCGTTGAACATATCGTCGTAAACCTGCTGTGGCATTGTGACGGGAACTCCATGAATACCAATCTCAAGAGTGATGGCTCCTTGCTCTGCTGTCCAGATGTCGCCGTTGTATGGGCGTACGCCAGCACCAGGCACACGAAGCAATGCAGGATATTTGCCAGGCTTCACAGGTACACAGAGAATGCCGTAGGTGCGACTGCCTTGGCGTATGTTTTGGAAGCTAACTTCGTAGACGTTCACCTTCTCAGTGCAACGCTCCGGAAGCAGACGACGCTTTGCTTCAAGTGGAGTCTTGCGTGCCTCAGCAAGCGTATTCTGCCAAAACTCGTCGAAGTCCTTAGGATTTACGGTTGTGGGCTGAATCTTCTCGGGTGAGAAAGCAGCTGTGCAAAGACCATCGTATGTCTTGTCACCGACGTGAGCCGTGACCTTCAGACGATAAAATCCCGGCTGCTTCATCGTGCCGCTCCATTTCATCGTGCCGTCCTTGAGCGTTACGCCCTGCTTCTTTACAGATGGATACATCTCAGGGCCAGCCTCATAGTCCACCTTCACGTTGTCAAGGAGCGTGCCCGAACGGAGTACCGAAACCTTGAATTTGGCTGTCTCGCCCGTCTTGTAGTTCCAGTCCTTGTGGTCTGGTGTGACGGTCACTACGATGTTGTTGCCACGTATCTGTGCTTTCACAGATAAGCCGCTGATGCCTGCGAGGAGACAGAGAATTATGAATAATCGTTTCATGTTATTGTTCAGAAATGAAGTAATGATTTTTTATATAAAATGAAGTAATGATTTATTTTATTTAGGTGTTGCGTTAGCTATTCTCCCTTTTGAGCCACAGTCCGTTAAGCTTCCTTGCCATGATTATGCGATTGCTGTTGTACAGACGCATAAAGTTGCCCGTGGTCTTGTTGCCGGGGTAAGGTCCGCAGAAGTCGGCTTGCGTGAAGTCGCCGTGGTTTCGTCCGAGCATCAGATAGCTCAGTCTGCACTGTTCCACCACAGGCAGCAGGCTCTTCGTCCAGAACTCCTCGTCATCGCCGAGACCTTTCAGTCCGGTGTAGATGCCGAACGGCTTCATCGCGGACGAGCAGTAGGCTGAGAGCTGACGTGCCATGCTCTGCAGGTTATGGGCGTAACTGTCGGCGTCAGACGAGATCCACATCAGTTGCATGCAGCAGACGTGGTCTTCGGGGCAACGCTCCACAAACTCCTCTGCTGTGGCGGTAACGGCAGCATTGCTGAATCCGAACACGGCATTCGTGGTTTCTCCCTCGTCACGCAGCCAGCTGACGGTCTGTGCGTAGAGCTTACGATAGTCTTTGGCAGAGAGGCGGTCATACCATTTGCCCGTTCCCGCTGGATAAAGATAGACGAGTGTTGGGAGCTTTATGCCGTAACCGTCATGCAGCGAACCGAGAAACCGAGCTATCTTCAGCGTCCATGCCTTCAGGCGTTCGTTGGCAGCAGATCCTTTCTCCAAGGCGTTGTCGCCAGGATTGGGAGCAGTCCAGAGCATAACGGCGAGTCCCTGCGTGTGCATAAACTCAATGGCGGTGCGTCGGATAAGCATGGTGTCGATGCCGTCAATGTTCTGCTTGCGTCCGCTCTCGATGCCTGCCAGCTCGTAACCTATGACAGTAGGTCGGTCGCCCGTCACCTCATTGAGGTCGCTGTGACAGGAGTCTGCCTGCCATCCGATGCCCTCAGCCGTGGCATACATCTGTCCGAGCATAGCCCCTTGCTCTTCGTAGGCGAGCAGATTCTGCTTCAGATTCTCCGTTCTGGTGGTTAGTCCGCTTTCCCCTATCTCGTCATACGTCTTCTTGCCTTTCGTGCAAGAGGCGAGAATGACAGCCAATAGTATTATGTATGTTAGACGTTTCATACTCCTCACTCAACTTTCCGTTTACTTCTTTCCCCAATTCTTCATTGTTACGCTCTCCGCCTTCATTGCGTCCTTCCAGTAGTCGGCAGCGAACATATTGTTGTGGTCAGCCTTTCCCTCCTCGAAGTAATAGTCATACCAAGGCATGAAGTAGAGGAATTTGGCTCCAGTGTTCCACATCTCCGAGATGCTGGGCATCTTCTTTGTTATGGTAGTAGCCGATCCGTTGTCCGATGTGAGGTTGCCACACTCTGCCAGGGTTATCATCTTTGAGGGATAGAGCTTGCTGAGGCCGTCGTACTGTGCCTTCAGCTCGTTTATAGACGAGCCGTAGCAGTCAGCACCAACGATGTCCACCATGTCGTCACCGGGATAATAGCTCTCGTCGCTGTTGTTGGTGGCTGTCTTTGCCGTGCCTGTCCAAATCCAGATGAGGTTATGAATGCCGCGCTCCTCGAAGTAGTTCTTCATTGTAGCCCAGAGCTTCTTGTATGTCTCGCCGCCCTTGCAGCCCCACCAGAACCAAGCCGCGGGAGTCCAGCCCTGCGAGTTGAGCATGTTGCCCGAAGCCTCATGGAAGGGTCGCCACAACGCCACGATGCCGGCATCCTGAAGCTTGAGGATGTTTGTCGCCACCTTGTCCATCTGGTCCCAGAACCACTTGTTCTCCCACGAACCGTCTTTCCAGATGTTGTCCATGTCCCACGTGGTCTTGTCAGGCGAACAGGTGAGGTTGTCGTAGTTGCCGGCGTTGAAGTCAGCCTCGCTTGCCGGTACGTTGAAGTGCCACATCAGCGACACTACGCCACCCTTCTTAGCCCAGTCGCTTACGGGAGAGATGTCCGAATAGTTCACCCATCTGCCGTCGAAGGGAATGTGGATGTAGTCATAGCAATTAATGGCAGGATACGTACCCGTTATCTTCTTCACGTTCTCCGCTCCCGTCATGTTCCAGTTGACATTTGCCATAGCGGACGTGATGATTTTCTTGCCGTAGTAATACTTCATGTAGGCGTATAGAATCTTCGTGGCGTCGCTGGCGTTCTTGTCAGCCAATTTCACGTCGTTGATGTCCACCGAGACGTTGTCGTCGTTGGCAAACTTGAACACCACTCTTTCGATGTCGCTGTTCTGCGTTTCGCTAAGAGGAATGTCAGCGCCGAGAAGGTCCGTATAGATCTCCGTCTTGTTCTGGTCGTGTGCCATCTTCACAATCTCTTTACAGGCATACTTGTCCACCGTAGTGCCGTCCTTATAGTAGATGAATACGGAGTCGGCGTCAGTCTGAGCCATTCCCGGCGCGGCAGACGTGAGAGCTATGCCAAGGAAGAGAGAAGAGAGAATATGGCTTGTATGTAGTTTCATATTATTATCAGCTTTATTATTTCTTGTTAACCTTAATGGATATTCCCGATGCTTTTATTATATACACGCCGCCCGGAAGGCTTGTCATAGACACCGTAGTGTCCGTACCGTCGTTTACGACAGCTGCGTTTACGGCAGCGCCATTGGCGGTATAAATCGCAACATTCTTCGCGTCTACACCGTGGAACACGATGTTGTCGCCGTTGCGAGAGAAGTCAGCTGAAGTGCTTACGCCGTTGATGGCTGTGGAAGCGGTGCCGAACACATACTCACGTACGTCGTAAAGACTGTATGTGGCTGTGGTCATGTCGGTGGCAACGTTCAGCTTGCCGTCGCCCATTGTTATTATGGGTTTCTCGTTGAGGAGAAAAGAATGGACCGTTCCGTCCTTCATCTTGAGGCAGAGAGCCTCGTCTGCTGCCGATGCTGAAGCTGCGAAGCCAATGGCAAGGGCGATGGAAAGTAATGTTTTCTTCATAAGTTTCAGGGTTTAGGTTGGGTGTGTGGGAGGATGCGGCATCCCTGCCGCATCCTCCCACATTAAGAGAGAGATTCCTTACGGAACGAGTGTTATCTTAGTGATGGTCAGGCCTGAGCCCTGGATGATGAATGCTGAATTGCTCCATCCGTCGCTCTGAGCACCTGTAAGCCAGTCAATCATGGTTTGGGTGAGTGTCACCTCCACCACGTTGTCGCCTTCAGCAGCTGTGAAAACCCCCAGTTCGCTCCAGTTGGCGTCGTTGAACTGCATCTGACCTGCTGAGGTTACGTGGAACTTAATCTTCGACTTTCCGGCTGTCAAAGCACACTTGGTGATGTCCACCGGAGCGTTGCGCTGGATGCGGAAGCGTCCGTTGTCGTCCCATGTCAGTGTGACGGGGAATGACATCTGTGTGTTCTGGTCGTCCTGCTTAACGCAGTTGGCTGTGATGTCCATCTCGTTAGGAACAACGGTTATCTTGCCTACGTTGAAGCTGCCGCCGTCAGAAGTCTTGAGGATGAGGTCGTGTTCGCCAGCCGCAACAGTCTCAGGAATGACGAAGGTCATCTTCGAATCAGAGCGTTCTGTGATCTTCACCACCTTTGTCGAGCCGATGTAGATGGCTTCCACGCTATTATAGTTAGCACCCTCGATGGTTACGCTCTTGCCCGGGTGGCCGGAAGGAGCATTTGTCAGTGTCGGGTTGGTGGAAGGACGGATGACGAGAGTCTTGTTCTCCACCTTTGTGCCGTTCTTGAGATTTAGTACGAAGCCAGTGCCGGCTGCTCCAGAAGGAACATTGAGGACGATGGCCTGAGCTGTAACCTTCATGCCCTTAGCCTTGATGGTCTGGTCAACGGGGAAGGTGACAGAAGCCACGAGGTCGAGGTCGGTGCCGCGGATGACAAGCTGCTCGCCTGCCATGAGGCTCTCAGGTGAGATGGCTGTGATGGTAGAAGCCTTGATGATGCAAGCCACAGCGACTGTCTTGCCGTTGGCGAGGGAGAGAGTGACGTTGCCGCTCTGTGCAGCTTCGGGAACTTTTACCTTCAGCTCTCCGGCGCTCTTGGATGCTATCTCTGCCTCTACGTTACCGTCAGCAGCAGGGAATGCTACGCTGGTGATGAGGTCAAGGTCGTTGCCGGTAATGGTAAGCGTAGCACCGTTCTTGACGGGAGAAGGAGCTGCGCTGAGGTTGGTGGGAACGACAGTCTGGATGCTGCCAGCCGGAACCTCTACGCCCGACTTGAGGAGAAGCATCACCTCGCCGTCTGTTGCCTCGGCAGGGAGTGTGAAGACAATCTGGTCGCTGCGCTGAGATGTGAAAGCGTCAGCCTTTACGGTGGCACCCTGAAGCTTTACGCCATCCACAAGCTGAAGCATTTCACCCTTTACTGTGACGCTCTGACCAGCCTTAGGTTTGGCAGGAGAAAGGCTCTCAACGGTGGCACCCTTAACGTCCAGCGCTTCCTCCGACTCGATAACAGCAGGTTCTTCTGCCAGATCGGTAAGCTTGATGACGCCAGTGCGGGCAGACTCAGGAATGCGAACCACGATGGTGTAACGATCGTGAGAGAGGAAAGCATCCTCCTTAACGGTGTCGTTCTCAGCGAAGATTACGCCGTGCATGAGGTTGAGGTAGTCGCCCTTGATGGTAAGTTCGTCGCCTGGCTTGCCAGAGAGACATCCCTCAGAACCTACATAGAAGCTCTGGAGCTTGATGTCCTCGCGGTAAGTGATGGGCGTAACGGTGCGAAGCTCGCCACCCTTTTGTGTCTTCAGTACCACGATGCCAGTGTCGCACTTCTCGGCAGGCACCTGGATGGAAATCTTGCTGTGACCGCCGCGCTCAAGCACCTCGATGGAGGTGATGGGGTCAGCTCCCGGAAGATCAATCTCCTTTATCTGGTCGAGGTTGGAGCCGTAGAAGAACAGCGTACCTCCACGCAGCACCGGACACGGACCGAAAGCCTGCACTCTGACATCCGAACCATACTGGTCAGTGTTGAGGTCATCATTGTCGCAGGCTGTCAGCGATAGCCCTAAGAGGGCCACCACTGCAAGCATGAATATATTGAAATATCTTTTCATTGTCTTGAAGTTTTTATTAGGTTTACTTGATAGGAACCGCACGGATGTTGTCAATCTTGATGATCGGCTTGCACGACTTGCCGGTGATGCCGCCGCCCATTACGAAGAGCTCGAGTCCGGCGAACGACTTGGCTGAGAGCGAGCCTGTGGCAGCCACACCAGTCATACCGTACTTGATGTCCTCCATCGGGATGGTCACTGTCACCCACTTGCCGCCTGTGTCGTAGCTTCCTGTCTCCTGCCAAGGACGCCAGAGAGCGCGTGGCAGTACGTCGTTCTGGAAGTAAGTGTTGTTGGCTCCCGGAACATTGTTGCCATAGACATCCACGCCGGCACCGGTGCAGGTTACGTCGGTGAGAGCACTCGGGATGATCTGCATGGCGAGGTTCGACCAAGGATTGCTTGTCGGAACGTAAACCTCAAACTTGAATGCCATCTTCTGATAGTTGGTGAAGTCGACAAGCTCGTTAAGAGGTTCGCTCTGTCCCTTGATGTACGAGACGGGAGTGGTCCACTCGCCCGGCCAGTATTCGAATGAGAAGGTTCCCTCTGCCCATGTGTCGTCGTCGAGAGCAGTCACGCCGTCACCAAACTGGAGGAACTTGCCGGTAATCGAGGTCTCGTCCTCAGTGATGGTGGCAGCGTGCCATCCGTGGTTGCCAAGTCCGGTCTTGCCGTCGAAGTCGAAGAGGATGCCGCGACTTTCGAGGTAATGGAACTTTGACGCTGTCTTGCCGTAAACCGACGTAACGGTCAGCGGACCTTCTTTCTGGCAGTCAGGCATTACGAACGTAAGCGTGGTGCGTGTCTTCTTCGTGAAGTCCTTCACTGTCTGTCCGTCAGGCAGCGTCACGGTGATGGGCACCGAGGGATCGTCGATGAGATAGTTGCCCGATACGGTGACTTCCTCACCTGCTTTGGCAAACTCGCACGACATGGCGTCAACGACAGGAGCCGGGATGGTGACGTGGAAGTCGTATGTGACGGTGTCCTTCTTGGCTGTCACCATATAGATCTTGTCGGTCACGCGGTTAGGGATTTCCTTCGGCACGTCCACAATCATGGTGTTGTCTGTGATGTAGCTCGTGTTGAGGATGGTGCTCTGGTCGTTGAAGAACATCTCCGAGATGCTCGTGAGGTTCTTGCCGACGATGCATATTGTCTTCGACGGAGCTGCTGA